>Ga0180217_1000482_pt1 | contig 63831 bp, 64 predicted proteins | sample eDN3rd37CBELigOP_FD_128521 | JGI IMG/M metagenome (GOLD analysis project Ga0180217, IMG submission 128521) | Enriched Organic Plus compost microbial communities from Emeryville, California, USA - eDNA 3rd pass 37_C BE-Lig OP (version 2) (version 2) ...
CCCACGTAGGTCACGACGTTGGTGGCCTTGGTGTGCCAACCGATCGTGAAGCCGACGGCCGCGAGCAACGTGACGGCGTAAACGACCAGCAGCACGTCGAGGCTGACCCCGTCCAGCAGCGCGAGCTCGGGGAACGTGGAGAACGAGCGGGCCGGTTCAGCCCAGATCGACGCCTGCCCGACCCACGTCGAGCGTGTGCTGAAGTTCGACGCGAGCAGGCCGACGACAGCCAGCCCCAGACTGATCCGGCAGGCAGCGACCGCGTACGCCGCGTGCCGCGTGGACGTCATCCACGACACGAATCCGGACTGCCAGTCTCGTAGCGCGTCGACCGTGCGCCACCACAGGTCACCCATTGCGCCCCTCCACGTAGTCCTTGAAGACCGATCTGGCCTCCGGAGTGCCGCGGAACGGTGTCCGCTCGCCCATATCGAACCAGGCGAACGCGCGACTCTGCAGCGTGGCTGCACCATCCTCGTCCGCCCGGGGGGCCGCCCGGCGTCCGACACGGTAGGCGATCGCGACGATCTCACCGTCGTTGATCACCGAGTCGAGCCACAGCGAGGCGTAGCGACGCGCCATCTCGTCCGCGCCGAGGAAGTTCTGGACGATCCGCGGGCTGCTGCCGGCAGCCAGCAACTGACGCCGCATGTCAGCGCGACTGACGTCCTGATCGAACTCGGCGATGATCGCGAGCTGGTCGTCGTCGAACTGCAGCATCGCAAGGTTCAGCGACGCGGCGAGTCGCCGGGCCGCCAGATGGGACCTGGCAGCGCCGAAGTCACCCACCAGGTGCTCGGCCTCGATCGCCGTGACGTCGATCCACTCCGTCTCGCCGGCGTCGGCCTCGACGGTGTTCTTCACCCAGGCGCGGATCTGCAGGGCTTCGTCGATCCGATTCGACCCGATGCCCAGCGTGTCACTGCCCTGCTTGAAGTAGGGGTCGACGTACGAGCTCAGGAAGCTGTTGCCGACGACGTCGCGTACCGGGCTGTTGGGGGCCATCCACAACGACACCAGACAGGCGTGCACGACCAGGACGGCCCCGAGCGCACAGACCACAAGACGCGGCCACCGGCCAAGTCTGTCGGCATCGACAGACCCGGCCGGCGGCACGCGTGTGTGGTGGTTAGTGCTGTGTCAGTCAGACACCGTCGCCGAGGCGACGACGCTCGTTGACCAGAACTGCCGCACCGAAGGCCATCAACGCGAGGCCGAGCAGGAAGAACGGCATCAGGTTGGGAGCACCGGTGTCGGGCAGGGCAGCCGAGGCGTCGGCGTCAGCAGCGCTGTCGGCGTCGGCGATCGCGTCGGCATCAGCGTCGGCGTCAGCAGCAGCGTCGGCGTCGGCGATCGCGTCGGCATCAGCAGCAGCATCGGCGTCGGCATCAGCATCGGCGTCGGTGGCCGGCGGCACGAACTGCAGGTTCTTGCCGCAGGTGACATCAGCCAGCTCAGCGGTCGCCAGGGACGTACCGGCCAGACCGACGTGCAGCTCCAGCGCCGTGGCGTGGATGACATCGTCGGTCGAGCCGTTGACCGGAGCGCCGTTCTCGTCCTCCATGACGTTCACGGTGCCACCGACCAGGCCGAGCTGCTCGTCGAGCAGATTGCCAACGGGCTCCAGCAGAGCCGGGCCGAGAGCGTCGAGCACGGGCGCCAGCAGCATGTCCTGGACACCGGCGACGACGGCACCCAACGGTCCGAGCACGCCGCCGAGGCTGGTGTTGAGCGTCTCCTCCAGGCCGTCGACGACCGAGTTGACGATCTCGGCGACCGCCGAGTCCATGGCGTCTTCGTTGTAGCCGACCAGCGGCGAGTTCGGCGAGGTCCCGACGTTCATCGGGATGACCAGCCGCTGCCCGCCCAGGTCGATGACCACGTCGATGCCGGCGACCTCAGTCGTCGCAGTGGCCGAGGTGGGCGAGGCCTGGCACGAAGCCGTCACGGCACCGATCTCGATGCTGACCGGCAGAGACCCGCCGACGCCGTCGAGCAGCGGATCGACCAGCGCGTCGCCGAGTGCGTCGAGGACGGGGCCCAGGACCAACTGGACCACCGGGTCCAGTGCGCCGACGACGTCGTCGAGGATCGTTCCGGTGTCGATCGAGGCCAGAGCCGAGTCCAGGTCGGACAGCTGGATGGCCTCGAGGCCGGTGACGTCGAGGGGAGCGACGCCCGCTTCCGCGGTGGATTGACCGTTGTTGTCGTCATCGACCGTCGCGGTGGCGTTCTGGGCGGTCACGACGACACCGTCGTAGTCGAGGCCGTTGCCGCAGGTTCCGGTGGGAGTGGCGTCCTGGTCGTTCGCGGTGGCTGCCTCGCACGTCTGGCTGTTGAGGATGCCGAGCAGACCGGTGGTGTTCAGTGCACTCGACGTCGCCTGCGCGATGTCACCGTCTGCTGCGGTGGCCGAGAACTGCACCGCACCGGTGACGAGCAGTGTCGCCGCGCCCAGGGCGAGACTGTTCCTACCCAACTTCTTCATCTAAGACTCCGGATCGTTTTCGTGGTCGGGCAGGTCGATTCCGCGCCAACCTCGTACGTTCAAGAGCAGCCCAAATGGCTGCGCCGGACCCATACTAGCCACAATTGCGTCTCACGTAACCCTTCACCCCCCCAAGTTTTGTGAGTGTGAACTAGGTCTCCTGTCGCTCAAGTTCGATCGTGCAGGAAGTGACGGGTGTGACGAGAGGACACCGCCTTCCTGGCCATGCCACCGACCGTCCGCCACGTCCGGTCACTGACGAGCATCATGTCGACCGCGATCATGACCAGCGAGAAGTACATGATTCCCATGAACACGCCGATCCCCAGGTGCATGCCCGTCACGGTCAGCAGACCCAACGCACGCGTCGGTCGGTACAGCATCATCACGGGGAACATCAGCTGCACCACGATCGCCGACCACGTGGCGGCGTGGATGATCAGAGCAGACCCCGACAACGGTTCGATCACGTCACGCCACGGCGAGTACGCCTCGGTCTGCAGCGGGTAGTACGTCGCCGTGCCGTCTCGCCACAGCGGACTTTGCATCTTCCAGAACGCCGATCCGACGTAGACCATCACGACTTGATGGACGATCAGCACGATCGCCAGATTGTGCAGCGTCGTGGAGAACCACGGTGGCATCAGCGGACGGACCTGACCCCGCCGTGCCGCGCGACGAGCGTCCAGCGACAGATGCCGACCGGAGTCGGTGAAGCACATGTACAGCAGCACCATCCGCAGGACGGCGTCGCCGCCGGAGCCCACGAACGGATTCGTCACGTACAACGACATCCAGAACAGCAAGGTCAACGCCGTGGACGCGCGCGAGTACAGGCCCAGCATCATCAACAGGCCGAAGACGATCGTGGCGCCGTAGGCCAGGTCGAACCACACGCCCGACAGCTGGTCGAAGGAGCCGAAGATCCACGGCCAGCGTTTGGTGTCCTGCACCGGTGACGTCCAGCGTGCCCCGTCTCCCCACGTGTAGTGACGATCGGCCCAGTTCACTACGAGCTGGGTCCACACCACGAAGCCCAGCACGATCCGCGTCACCGCCACGCCGTACAGCGAGTGCTTCGTCCCGGTGACCCACGCGTCGATCGCCGCGATCGCGCGCTGCGCCGCACTCACCGGTGCCTCCGGTCGAAGTCGGCTATCACGTCACGTTCGGCGTCGGTCCCGGCCACGACACGGCGCCACCCCGATGCCGCCTCGTCGGGGAACCGGAACGTCGTCGCCGCGTCGCCGTGCCGCTTGTCGTAGCGGACCACGGGTGTCTTGCGCTCGACGTACCGAATGGCCAGCACGTCCAGGTCGGGGAACCGCGCCGCGACGACGCTGCTGCCCAGGCGCACGGTGGCCAGCTCGTAGTTCAGGTACGCCGTCACCCGGGCCGGCGAGCGACCGTTGCGATTCAGCTCGTCGCGAAGGTCGACCCACGACACGGGTTCGTCGCTGCTTCCCACGTCGGTCAGCACCGACCGCTGGTCCGTGGTCAGCCGAGACCGCGAGGCGTTCAACGCCGACGTCAGCTTGTTCGTCACATATCCCGCGCGACGACCGACGACCTTGTGCCGGACCAGGCTCAGCTCGACATCGGTCCAGTTGACCAGCTCCGTCAGCTGGACCTCGCCGTTCCGATCGCGGTACGACGCCTGGAACAGCACCTCGCGATCGGCGTCGATCGGGTTGGGCGCGAACAGACGCCAGTTCTGGGTGAAGTACGGCCGTAGGTAGTCGTTGGCCGGCTCGACCACCTCCGAGTACCGGTTCGGCGGCAGGGCCGCAGCCGTCACCGACACGAAGTGGAAGCCGACGACCAGGAGCAACAGGGGCACGAACACGCCTCGAAGACTCGGCCGACCCATGACCGCGAGCATATCGCCAGCAACGAGAAAGGCCCCGCTCGGTTGAACGGGACCTCATCTCACCTGTGGAGCATAGGAGATTCGAACTCCTGACCTCTTCCATGCCATGGAAGCGCGCTACCAACTGCGCCAATGCCCCGGGGACCAGACAACTCTAGCGGAGCCCTTCGGCGGGACCAAAACCGGATGGGTGCGGCGCCGATCACGTCACCGGCTCGATGCCGTCGTCGTCCGGCTCGTCGTCGGACAGCACCGGCAACGGCAGCGTCCCGGCATTCCACTCGGTCAGCCGCCACTGCATCCAGTCCTCGTGACGGCTCTGCTCCAGGACCGACCACGAGCAGTTGTTGAGTCCGCCGAAGGAGTGCCACAGCTGCAGCGGGAACCCCAGGAACTGACACGTTCCCGCGCGCAGCACGCCGCCGTGCGCGACGACGACCGTCACGGGATCGTCACGCTCGGCCAGCCGATCGGCGAGTCCCTCGGCGAATCGTTCCCCCGCCATCTGGTGCGTCTCGCTGCCCGGGATCTGGGTCTCGTCCCCCTTGACCCAGGCCTCCATCTGTTCGGGGTAGCGCTCCCACGCCTGCTGCCAGGTCAGACCTTCACGGACTCCGAAGCTCATCTCGCGGAACCGCGTGTCGATCTCGACCTTCACGCCGGTGGCCGCGCCCAGCGCCTCAGCGGTCTCCAACGCCCTGGACAGGTCCGAGCTGAGGATGCGCGTGGGCCGCAGCAGCGCCAGCTGCGCTGCGGCGTCGCGCGCCTGTTGACGGCCGACGTCGTCGAGAGGGATGTCGCTGCTGCCCTGCACCCGACCGGCGACGTTCCACGCCGTCCGGCCGTGCCGCCACAGCACCACCTGACGGGTGGTCACGTCAGATCGACGACCGGGCAGTCGCTCCAGAGTCGCTCCAGGGCGTAGTAGGCGCGCATCTGCGCGTGCTGGACGTGGACGACGATCTCCCCGAAGTCCAGCAGGATCCACTGTGCCTCGCGCTCCCCCTCGCGCCGCACGGGCTTGGCGCCCAGCTCCAGCAGCCGCTCCTCGACGGCGTCCTGGATGGCACGGATCTGAGGCACGTTCGCACCCGTCAGCAGCACGAACACGTCCGTGATCGCGAGCTGACCCGAAACGTCGAACGCGATGACATCGGTGGCCTGCTTGTCCTCGGCGGCGGCCGCAGCCGCTCGGGCGAGCTCGACGGCACGTTCGGTGGCGCTCACGACCGCTCCTCGGCTCGGTACAGACCGTGCTTGCTGATGTACTGCACGACGCCGTCGGGCACCAGGTACCAGACCGGTTCGTCGCGCCCCACCCGATCTCGGCAGTCCGTCGACGAGATGGCCAGTGCAGGAATCTCCAGGATCTGCACCCGGTCGGTCGGCAGGCCGTCCAACGACGACTCGTCCAGGTCGTGTCCGGGCCGGGTGCAGCCGACGAAGTTCGCCAGCTCGAACAGCTCGTCGTGGTCGCGCCAGGTCAGCAGCGCTGCCAGGGCGTCCGCGCCGGTGATGAAGTACAGATCGGCCTCGGGGTACTGCGCGCTGATGTCGCGCAGCGTGTCGATCGTGTAGGTGGGACCGTCGCGGTCGATGTCGACGCGGCTGACGGTGAACTGCGGATTCGCCGCCGTCGCGATGACGGTCATCAGATAGCGGTGCTCGGCCGGCGACACGTCACGGTCGGCCTTCTGCCACGGCTGCCCCGTGGGGACGAAGACGACTTCCTCCAGGTCGTACCAGGATCGCACCTCGCTGGCGGCGACCAGGTGACCATGATGAATCGGGTCGAACGTGCCACCCATGACGCCGATGCGGCGGCGCCGGGTCTGCACGTCAGTCATGTGCGGGCTCAGGTGTGCTCGCGGCCCTTGCCGAACGCCAACAGGACGAACAACAGCACCAGCAGCAGACCCAGGGCGATGGCGCCGACGGCCCACGGCGCGATCGCGGGCTCGCTTTCGTGCCCGGCCTCCGACGCGGCGACCAGCAGGGAGTTCAGTGCAGCAAAATCTGGCATAGGAGGAATCTATCAGCGCACGTGACCGTCGCCGGTCACGACGTAGGTCGTGGTGGTCATCTCCGGCAGTCCCATCGGACCGCGGGCGTGCAGCTTCTGCGTGGAGATGCCGATCTCGGCGCCGAAACCGAACTCGCCACCGTCGGTGAAGCGGGTCGAGGCATTGACCATGACGGCGGCCGAGTCGACGCCCATCGTGAATCGCCGGGCCGCTGCGATGGACTTCGTCACGATCGCCTCGGTGTGGCCTGAGGAGAACTGCCGGATGTGGGCGACCGCCTCGTCCAGCGAGTCCACGACCTTGGCCGAGATGTCCAGATCCAGGTACTCGGTCGCGTAGTCGTCGTCGGTTGCCTCGACGACGGCGGCGTCGACGCTGCGGAAGGCGGCATCGCCGTGGATCGTGACGCCACCGTCACGCAGAGCGGCCACGACCTTCGGCACGAACACGTCGGCGACGTCGCGGTGCACCAGGAGCGACTCGGCCGCGTTGCACACGCTGGTGCGGTGGGTCTTGGCGTTGAGCACGATGTCGAGAGCCATGTCGAGGTCGGCGTCGCTGTCGACGTACACGTGGCAGTTGCCGGTGCCGGTCTCGATCACGGGCACCGTGGACTCCTCCACGACGGTGCGGATCAGACCGGCTCCGCCGCGCGGGATGACCAGGTCGACCAGGCCGCGAGCCCGCATCAGGTCCTTGGCCGTCAACCGGTCGGTGGCCGGGACCCCCTGGATGACGTCGGCGGGCAGACCTGCGCGTTCCAGGGCTCCGCGCATGACGTCGACGATCACGGCGTTGCTGTGCGAGGCCGACGACGAACCGCGCAGCAGCACGGCGCTGCCGGCCTTCAAGCAGATCGCGGCGGCGTCCGCCGTCACGTTGGGGCGGCCTTCGTAGATCATGCCGATAACGCCCATCGGTACCCGGATCTGCTCCATCCGAAGTCCGTTCGGCAACGTCGTCCCGCGAATCACCTCACCGATCGGGTCGGGCAGTGCGGCGATGTCGCGCACTCCCCCGGCGAAGGCCGCGACTCGATCGACGTCGAGCGCCAGTCGGTCGATGACGTGGTCCGGCGTCCCGTCGGCGCGCGCCGCCTCGACGTCCTCGGCGTTGGCATCGAGGATGCGATCGGTCGCCTCGATCAGGTCGTCGGCCATCGCCTCCAGCGCCGCGTCCTTGACCGCCCGCGTCGCCAGCGCCAGCTCGGCCGCCGCGACCCGAGCCCGTCGTGCCAAGTCCTCCACGATGCTCATGCCCCCATTCTCCCACCCCCCGGTTCCCCCAGGGCGGTGAGTTAGCGACCTATCGGAAATCCAGGTGCCCCAGCGACGTTTCAGGGGGTCTGATACGTCGCTGGGACACCCGGAAATCGGGATACGTCGCTAAGTCACCGCCCACTGGGAACGGGGTCAGAGGATCGTGAGGTCGTCGCGGTGGACGATCTCACGCTCGTACTCAGGACCGAGGTCGGCAGCGATCTCGTGGGTGTTGCGGCCGAGCAGCTGCGGCAGCTCGACGCTGTCGTAGTTGACCAGTCCGCGAGCGATCACGACGCCTTCGGGACCGACCAGGTCGACCGGTTCACCCGCGGAGAAGTCACCGTCGACCGATGTCACACCGGCCGGGAGCAGCGACGCGTTGCGGACCACGAGAGCGCGCACGGCGCCGGCGTCGAGGTGCAGTCGGCCCTTCGTCTCGCTCGCGTGCTTGAGCCACAACAGCCGCGTGGGGCGCCGACGGCCCGTCGGATGAAAGGTCGTCCCGACGCCGGGTGCCTTCAGCGCGGCATCGGCGTGCGGCGCCGACGTCAACGTCACCGGGATCCCCGCGCCGGTGGCGATGTGTGCCGCCTCGATCTTGGTGACCATGCCGCCGGTTCCGACCTTCGAGCCGACCCGGCTGACGTCGACCCCGGCCAGGTCGTCGGCGTCCTTCACGTCGGAGATGAGCGAGCTGCCCGGCTCCTCGGGGTGACCGTCGTACAACCCGTCCACGTCCGACAACAGGATCAGCCGATCCGCGTGCACCAGGTGGGCGACGAGGGCTGCCAGTCGGTCGTTGTCCCCGAACCGGATCTCGCTCGTCGCGACGGTGTCGTTCTCGTTGACGACCGGCAGCACGCCGAACTCGCGCAGCTTGGCGAACGTCTGATACGCGTTGCGGTAGTGACTGCGCCGAGTCACGTCGTCGACCGTCAGCAACACCTGACCCACGATGATGCCGCGTGCCGCGAATCGCTCGGTGTACCGCGACAACAGCGCACCCTGGCCCACGCTGGCCGCGGCCTGCTGCGACGGCAGGTCTCGCGGGCGAGTCGACAACCCCAACGGACCCAGTCCCGCCGCGATGGCACCCGAGCTGACCAGCACCACGTCGTCGCCGCGCTCTCGCGCATCGGCGACGGCATCGACCAGCGCGTCGACCCGGGACGGGTCGAGATGCCCGTCCGGAGTCGTCAACGACGACGATCCCACCTTGACGACGAGCCGACTCATGCCTCGTCCCCATCCTCGTCGTCGTCGAACGACCAGTAGGCCTCGTCACTTGCAGAACGGAGCTCACGCTGGCGGGCCTCGTGCGCTCGCTTGGCGGCCAGCTCGGCACGACGCTGGACGTTCGTGCGTCGGGTCGGTTGGTCGATGCGCAGGTCCTCACCACGCGCACCCAGTATCTCGGCGCCTGCCTGGATCTGCGGGTCGAAGTCGAAGACGACGGCATTCGTCAGGTCCTCGTGCCACCCGATGCCGATCAGCACGTCGTCGCCGGGCTCAGCGCCCAGGGCCAGCAGCTTGTCCTCCACACCCAGCCGGTTGAGCCGGTCGGCGAGGAATCCGACAGCTTCGTCGTTGGTGAAATCGGTCTGCTGCACCCAGCGACGAGGCTTGTCACCGCGCACGACCCACCGGCCCTCGACCTGCGTGATCGTGAACTCCTCGCCCACACCGGCTTCTGCCGTGGGCCGCAGCACGATCCTGGTGGCCTCGGTCTTCGGCGCGGCCTCGCGAGCCGCCGTGACGATCTGGGCCATCGCGAACGACAGCTCGCGCAGCCCGGCGTGGCTGGCCGCAGAAACGGCGAACACCCGGTAGCCGCGCTCGACCAGCTCGTCGCGCACCATCTCGGCGATGTCCGACCCGTCCGGCACGTCGACCTTGTTCAGGGCCACGAGTCGGGGGCGGGCGTTCAGGTCCGAACCGGTCGCGTCGGAGTACGCCTGCAGCTCACGCTCGATGACGTCGAGGTCGGACAGCGGATCGCGGCCCGGCTCGACCGTGGCCGTGTCGATCACGTGCACCAACGCCGCGCACCGTTCCACGTGCCGCAAGAAGTCGTGCCCCAGCCCGCGGCCCTCGCTCGCGCCCTCGATCAAGCCGGGGACGTCGGCGACCGTGAACGTGGTCGACCCGGCGGTGACCACCCCGAGGTTGGGCACCAACGTCGTGAACGGGTAGTCGGCGATCTTCGGACGCGCACGCGACAGTGCCGCGATCAGGCTGGACTTGCCGGCGCTGGGGAAGCCGATCAAGCCGATGTCGGCGACGACCTTCAGCTCCAGCGTGATGGTCAGCTCTTCGCCGGGTTCACCCTTCAGCGCGAATCCGGGTGCCTTGCGCTTGCTCGACGCCAGAGCCGCGTTGCCCAGACCACCACGTCCACCGGCCGCGATGACCACCTCGGTTCCAGCACCGACCAGATCGGCCAGCACCTCGCCGTCACCGGACCGCACCACGGTTCCGTCGGGGATCGGCAGGATCAGGTCCTCGCCCCTCGCGCCGGAGCGGTTCCCGCCGGCACCGGGCGCCCCGTTGGTGGCCTTGCGGTGCGGCTCGTGGTGGTAGTCGATCAGGGTCGTCACATCAGGGTCGACCCGCAAGATGACGTCGCCGCCGTGCCCGCCGTTGCCGCCATCGGGACCGCCGAGCGGCTTGAACTTCTCGCGGTGGACCGACGCCACGCCGTGGCCGCCGTTGCCGGCCGAGACGTGCAGCGTCACGGTGTCGACGAATGTCGGCACTGCCATCTGACCGCTCCTGTCTCCTGGTGCTGAAAAGACGAAAGAGGTAGCCCGCGGTTGCGGACCACCCCTTCGACCGAAGTGTTGTTCGCTCGGTTACTCCGACGGAACGATGTTGACGACCTTGCGCCCACGCTTGACGCCGAACTCGACCGCACCGGCGGCGAGGGCGAACAGCGTGTCGTCACCGCCACGACCGACGTTGCTGCCGGGGTGGAAGTGGGTGCCGCGCTGGCGGACGATGATCTCGCCGGCGTTGACGACCTGTCCGCCGAAGCGCTTCACGCCGAGCCGTTGAGCATTGGAATCGCGGCCGTTCTTGGTCGACGCCGCGCCCTTCTTGTGTGCCATCTGTCAGATCCTCACTTGATCCCGGTGATCTTGACCTGGGTGTACTTCTGACGGTGACCCTGGCGCTTCTTGTAACCGGTCTTGTTCTTGTACTTCTGGATCACGATCTTCGGACCCTTGGACTCCCCGAGGACCTCGGCGGTGACCGACACCTTGGCGAGCTTGGTCGCGTCGGACGTCACGGTGTCACCGTCGACCAGCAGCACCGCGGGCAGGGAGACGGACTCGCCGACCTGCGCCTTCTGGTCGATCTCGATGACGTCGCCAACCGACACCTTCTGTTGGCCACCGCCACTGCGCACGACTGCGTACACCACGGTCATTCCTTTGATCGTTACGAAAGCTTGCGAAAAGTCTGAGGCGTGCGCGCACGGCACGCCGACGGTCCAGTCTACGGAGCGTCACCGGTGTCGGTCAAAACGGGCGACGTGGTTCCCGTCACGTCCGCACCGGACCCGGAGTCCCCCTGGTCCTTGCGCGGCGCCTTCTGCCCACCGTCGGACTGCTGATCGGGCTGGTCAGCGGGCTTCTTCTGACGACCGGAGCTGCTCGGGCCGTCGTCGGACTTGCCACTGTCCTTCGTACCGGCGTTCCCGTTGTTCTGCCCTCCGGATCGGTTGCCGCCGGACTTGCTGCCGCGACTGCGGCCGCCCCGGTTACCGCGCCGCGGCCCGTCGTCCCGCTTGGGCTCGATGGGGTGGTCGGCAATCGTGACGCCGCGGCCCTTGCAGTGCTCGCACTCGGTGCTGAACGCCTCCAGCAAGCCGGTACCGATGCGCTTGCGGGTCATCTGCACCAATCCCAGCGAGGTGACCTCGGCGACCTGGTGGCGTGTGCGATCGCGACCCAGGCACTCGACGAGCCGGCGTAGGACCAGCTCACGGTTGCTCTCGAGCACCATGTCGATGAAGTCCACGACGATGATGCCGCCGATGTCACGCAGGCGCAGCTGGCGCACGACCTCCTCGGCGGCCTCGAGGTTGTTCTTCGTGACGGTTTCCTCCAGGTTGCCGCCCGAGCCGGTGTACTTGCCGGTGTTGACGTCGACGACCGTCATCGCCTCGGTGCGGTCGATGACCAGCGAACCGCCCGACGGCAGGTGCACCTTGCGTTCGAGTGCCTTGTGGATCTGCTCGTCGATCCGGAACCCGGCGAACGAGTCCTGCGGAGCGTCTTCGGGGCTCTCCCACCGGGAGACGCGATCGGCCAGGTCGGGGGCGACGTGGTCGATGTAGCCCTTGACCATGTCCCACGCGTCGTCACCCTCGACGACCAACGACGCGAAGTCCTCGTTGAACAGGTCGCGGATGACCTTGATCATCAGATCGGGCTCGGCGTACAGCAGCTCGGGCGACTTGCCGGCCTCGACCTTGGACTCGATGTCCTTCCAGCGCGCCGTGAGCGCTGTGACGTCGCGGGTCAGCTGCTCCTCGGTCGCCCCTTCGGCCGCCGTTCGCACGATGAATCCGGCGTCGTCGGGCAGCACGTCCTTGAGTAGGCCCTTCAGGCGCGCACGTTCGTTCTCGGGCAGCTTGCGGGAGATGCCGCTGGTGTGGCCGCCGGGAACGAGCACCAGGAACCGACCCGGCAGGCTGACCTGACTCGTGAGGCGGGCACCCTTCTGGCCGACCGGGTCCTTGGAGACCTGCACCAGGATCGACTGTCCGGGCGTCAGCACTTCCTCGATCTTGCGCGGCTTGCCGTTGGCCAACGTGCTCCAGTCGACCTCGCCGGCGTACAGCACCGCGTTGCGACCGGCGCCGATGTCGACGAATGCCGCTTCCATGCTGGGCAGCACGTTCTGCACCTTGCCCAGGTAGACGTTGCCGATCAGTGAGGTCTGCGATTCACGCGCCACGTAGTGCTCGACCAGGACGCTGTCCTCCAGGACGGCGATCTGCGTGTAGTCGTCACGCTGGCGCACGACCATCTCGCGCTTGACCGACTCGCGCCGAGCCAGGAACTCCGCCTCGGAGACGATGGGGGCGCGGCGGCGCCCGGCTTCACGCCCCTCCCGACGACGCTGCTTCTTGGCCTCGAGTCGTGTCGAACCGGTCACGCCGGTGATCTCGTCCTCGGCCGTGCGGCCCTGACGCACCTTGACGACGGTGTTCTCCGGATCGTCCGGCGAACCGTCGGCCTGTTCTCCGGCCCGTGCACGTCGGCGGCGACGGCGGGTGGTGGCCGACGAGCTGCCTTCGGCCTCGTCGTCCGACTTGTCCTCGTCGTCGCTGTCGTCGGCCGATTCATCGTTCGACGATGCCTCACCGTTGTCGCCCTCGGGCTTGCGGCGACGACGACCGCCACGGCTGCGGCGACGACGCTTCGGTGTTCCGTCATCGTTCAGGTCGTCGTCGTCACGCTCGTCCTCGCTGACATCTTCGGCCGGTTCCGGCTTCGGTCGCGCCGGTGCGAGACCCGGAGGTGGCGCTTGAAACGCCACGGCCACGGGAGGTCCCGCCGGACGGGCGGCCGCTCGCCGCCGCGTCAACGACGTCGTCGTGACGGTCGGAGACGCTGAGGTCTGGGTGGATTCGTCGGTCGAGCTGGACTCGGGCGAAGTGGAATCTGTGGGGTCGAGCACGGTGCTCTCCTTCACCGCTACCGGCGAAGCACAGGTAGCGGTACGTCAACGGCCCTTCCGGGCCTCAAGTCTGGTGCGGTGGTGCGTACTGCGGCGTGTCACTCGGCGTCGCGTTCATCCCTGCCGCGGTCGCCACGTGCGGAGACGACGGGTCACGTCGCGTTCGCAGTGCGTCGCGGTCGGGGGCGATCGTTCCGCCCGCCTGGCCGAACGAGTCCGGCCGTACGACTACTTCTGTTGTCAGTATCGCACACTCGGTCAGGAACAATGGTCAGGTGACGTCGACCCGCTCCCCTCTGTTGGTGGGTTCCGCGATCGTCTTGCTGGCTGTGAACCTGCGCGCGGCGGTCGGCAGTCTCGGTGTCGTGCTCGAACCGGTCCGCGACGGATTGGGGCTCGGACCGACCGTCGCGGGGGCGTTGACGACGCTGCCGGTGCTGTGCTTCGCCAGTTTCGGCGCACTGACCCCCGGAGTCGTTCGGCGCGTCGGACTGAACCGCACGGCCTTCGGGCTGCTGCTCGTCGCCGCGGCCGGTCTGGCCAGTCGCGCCGTGGTCGACTCGGGAGTCGCGTTCGCGGCCCTGACGGTGCTGGCGCTGACGGCCGCAGCCGTCGGCAACGTCATCCTGCCCGCTCTGACGAAGCAGCACCTGCCCCACCACCTGATGACCGTCAGCGCCCTGTACGGCGCGGCGCTGATGGCCGGAGCGGCGCTCAGCTCAGGGCTCACCGTGCCGATCGGCGACGCCGGCAACGGGTGGCGCACGGGCCTCGGGGCGTGGGCCGTGCTCGCACTGGCGGCAGCCATCCCGTGGCTGCCCCTGCTGCGTCGCGACGTGCACGTCGCCGTCGGGACCCGACCGTCGATCGGTTTCGGTTCGGTCGCTCGCTCACCGACGGCCTGGGCGCTGGCTGTCGCGTTCGGAGTGCAGTCGGCCCAGGCCTACGCCCAGTTCGGGTGGTTCCCCTCGATGATGGAGGACGCGGGCCTGTCGGCGTCAGCGGCGGGCGCGCTCCTGGGCGTGCTCAGCGCTGTCGGAATTCCGGTCGCGTTGAGTCTGCCTGTGCTGATCAGACACTTCGGAGGTCGACCGGTGCTGCCGTGGCTGTTCGCCTGCGCGACGATCATCGGCTGGGTCGGCGTCCTGCTCGCTCCGACCGTGATGCCCCTGCTGTGGGCGCTGTTGCTCGGCGTCGGAGGTGGCATGTTCCCCTGGTGCCTGACGATGATCGGGCGCCGCGCCGCTTCCGTCCCGGGCACTGCCGCGTTGTCCGGGTTCGTCCAAGCCGTGGGGTACTCCATCGCGGCGGTCGGACCGTTCGGCGTCGGCGTGCTGCACGGCGCGACGGGTGACTACGACGTGGCGCTGTTCGCCCTGATCGCCGGCGGCCTCGTCATGGGTGCCGCGGGAACCGCGGTGGTCCGCGGCCGTAGGCTCGAGGTGTGAGTCGTCGATCCCGCCGCAATCAGCCGTTCAGCGTCGAGTACGTCGCTCGGAGCAAAGATCCCGACGGCACGGACCAGGTGCTGACGATCCGCAACCACACCGAGGTCAGCGTTCAGCCGACCTTGGCCTTCACGGCACGCGACATCTGGGGCCGTGAGCTGCCCAACGTGACGACCCAGGCGGTCAACGGATCGCACCGCGGCACCCCACTGCTGCCGGCCCAGGGAACGTTGACCGAGATCCTGCGGTTCGACGGTCCCGGCCACCGCGACGTCCGCATCGTCGACATCGCGTTGGCCGACGTCCAAGAGGTCGACCACCCCGCACTCGAGGCCGACGTCAACGTGGTGATGATCGACCTGGACCAGAAGGCCGTGCTGGATCCGGCCGAGTTCTGGGGCATCGGCATCGCGAACCCGAACTCGTTCGGCGTGACGGTGCGCATCTCGCTGGTGGCCTTCGAGGAACGAGAACGCGACTACCCGCGTCAGCCCGTCGACGTCGTGACGCTGCAGCACGACGTCGACGTCGCCTCCCAGTCGCACGAGGTGATCTGGCTACCCGAGGAGGTCCGCGGACGCTTCGAGCTCATCGCCCACCACCTGCGCCCCCCGACGTACGTGTGACGGTTTACCAACTTAAGTTGGGATTCAGTCACGATCGTGGGGTAGCAACCCGAAGATAGTGGTGGTTTACCAACTTAAGTTGGTAAACCGTCCGTCACAACGAAGGGAACCAGAGGGCGATCTCGCGAGCAGATGAGTCCTCGGAGTCCGAGGCGTGGACCAGGTTCTCGCGGTTGGACAACGACAGGTCGCCACGAATCGTGCCGGGCGCAGCGGTGCGGCCGTCGGTCGCGCCGATGAGCGTTCGGACGACGGCGATCGCCTCGTCGCCCTCGAGTACCAGCGCGACCAGCGGACCGGAGGTCGCGAACTCGCGCAACGGCGGGTACCAGGGCTGATCGACGTGCTCGGCGTAGTGCGCATCGGCCTGCGCGGCATCGATCGATCGGTGCTCCATCGCGACGATCGACAGACCTTTGGCCTCGAAGCGGGACAGGACGGCACCGACGAGTCCGCGGCGGACGGCATCGGGCTTGATCAGAACCAGGGTTCGCTGCGTCATGACAGCAAAACTAGCGCTCAGCGCGTTCGCGCGGCCGACCGGTGGGCTTGCGCACGTCGCACGGCGGGCATACGTTGACTCATGATGTGACGCCAATCACACGAACCTGAAAGGCGGCATGGTGAGCGGGCTTCGGGGGAAGCGCAGGAGACGGATCGTCGCGGCAGCAGCCGCGGCCGCCGTGGCCGGTGCGCTGCTGGCCGCTTGCGGAGGCGGCTCCGACGGCCGCGACACCCTGGTCTGGTACATCAACCCCGACCCGGCTCCTCCCGCCGACTTCCAGGGCGCTTTCGGACAGGCCGGAATCGCCGAACGCTGCAGCACCGATCGGTACCGCATCGAGACCCAGCAACTGCCCGGCGACTCCACTCAGCAGCGCATCCAGCTGGCGCGACGCCTCGCGGCGGACGACACCGGCATCGACCTGATGAGCCTGGACGTGCCCTTCGCCGGCGAGTTCGCCGACGCCGGATTCCTGGCCGAGATCCCCGATGACGTCGCATCGCGCCTTCAGGAGCAAGGCCTCGAAGGCGCCGTCAACGGCGCGACCTACGACGGACGACTGGTCGCCGCCCCGTTGTGGTCCAACATCCAGCTGTTGTGGTACCGCAAGTCATTCGCCGACAAGACAGGCGTCGACCCCCGGCAAGGCATCACGTGGGCGGAGTTGATCGACTCCGCCGAGGAAGGCGGGGGCACGGTCGGGGTCCAGGCCAACAAGTACGAGGGCTACGTCGTCTGGATCAACGCTCTGGTCATGGGCGCCGGGGGCGAGATCGTCACCGACCTCGACCAAGGCGCCGAGGCCTCGATCGACATCAACAGCGACGCGGGCCGTGCAGCCGCCTCGGTCATCGAGAAGCTCGCGTCCTCAACGGCTGCCGAGAGCGACCTGTCCGTCTCCAACGAGGGCACCGTGCTCGGTCCGTTCGCCGGGGATTCCGGCGCCTACCAGGTCAACTGGACCTTCATCTACAACCAGTACAAGAGCGACGAGCAGGTGTTCGACGACCTCGGGTGGGCGCCGTACCCGCAGACCGTCGACGGTCAGCCGTCACGCCCGCCGCTCGGTGGCATCAACATCGGCGTCAACTCATCCTCCGGGCACATCGATGAAGCACTCGAGGCGATGGAGTGCATCACCTCGGTCGACAACCAGGTCACGTACGCGATCGAGACCGGCAACATGCCGTCGAGCGGCGCGGCCTACGACGCGGCCGAACTGGCGAAGGCCTACCCCGCCGATCTGCTCGAGATGTTCCGGTCGAGCATCGACGTGGCCGGCCCACGCCCCATCACGCCGTACTGGAGCGACATCTCGACCGCGCTGCAGAGCACGTGGCATCCGGCCGACTCGGTCACCGAGGCCACCCCCGGTCGATCGGCTGAGTTCCTGCGTGAGGTCCTCGACGGGAAGAGGTTGCTGTGATGGCCACCCACGTCGCCCAGCTCAGTGACCGCACCCGCACCGAGAACCGACTCGGCCGCAGACTCGTGGCGCCCGCCGTGGTGCTGATGCTGATCGTGACCGCGTGGCCGATGCTCCAGGCGCTGTACCTGTCGCTGTTCCAGTACCGGTTGACCAGTCCGGACGACCGAGAATTCGTCGGCCTGTCGAACTACGTCACGGCGCTGAGCGACTCCCTGTTCTGGAAGGACATGTGGAACACGGTCCTGATCATGGTCGTGACGGTCTCGGTCGAGCTCGTGATCGGCTTCGCGTTCGCGATGGTGATGCACCGGATCATCTTCGCCCGAGGCCTGATCCGAACGGCGATCCTGGTGCCGTACGGCATCATCACGGTCGTCTCGGCGTTCGCCTGGCAGTTCACGTTCAGCCTCAACAACGGCTACGTCAACAGCTGGTTCTCGTGGCTGCCGGGCATCAGCGAGAACACGAACTGGTTCGGTGAGCACGGCACCGCGATGTTCGCGATCATGGTCTCCGAGATCTGGAAGACCACACCGTTCATGTCGCTGCTCCTCCTGGCCGGGCTGGCACAGGTCTCCGAGGACATGATCGAGGCCGCGAAGGTCGACGGTGCGACGTGGTGGCAACGCCTGACGAAGGTGATCCTGCCGAACATGCGGGCCGCGATCATGGTCGCGGTGCTGTTCCGTGCGCTCGACGCGTTCCGCATCTTCGACAACATCTTCGTGATGACCAAGGGCGCCCAGGGCACCGAGTCGTCGTCGTTCCTGACCTACCGGCAGGTGATCGAGCAGTTCCAGCTCGGCATGGGATCGGCGCTGTCGGTGCTGCTGTTCCTGTCCGTCCTGTTGTTGGCCTGGCTGATCGTGAAGTTCTTCAAGGTCGACCTCGCCCAGGCTCGAGGGGAGGGATGAGATGAAGCAGAACGGACTCGGCCACTGGATCGGCTTCGTCGCGATCCTCGTGTGGTGCCTGCTCCCCATCGCGTGGATCCTGTCGCTGTCGTTCAAGCCCGTTGCCGAGACGACCTCTGGCAGCCCCCAGTTCCTGCCCAGGACGTGGACGCTGCAGAACTACAAGGACGTGCTGGCCAACGACGACTTCCAGCGTGCGCTGCTGAACTCGGCCGGCATCGCTGCCATCGCCACGGTGCTGGCGGTGATCTTCGCGACCTTGGCGGCCTACGCGATCGCGCGACTGGAGTTTCGCGGCAAACGATTCGTCCTCTCGATCGCCTTGGCCATCGCGATGTTCCCGGTCGTGTCCCTGGTCGGACCGTTGTTCGACCTGTGGCGCACCTTCGGGCTGTTCAACACCTGGCCCGGCCTGATCATCCCCTACATGTCGTTCACGCTGCCGCTCGCGATCTGGACGCTGTCGGCGTTCTTCCGCGAGATCCCGTGGGAGATGGAGCAGGCGGCGCAGGTCGACGGCGCGACCTCGTGGCAGGCCTTCCGCAAGGTCATCGTTCCGCTCGCGGCGCCCGGCGTGTTCACCGCCGCGATCCTGACGTTCTTCTTCGCCTGGAACGAGTTCGTCCTGGCCATCTCGCTGACGTCCACGACCGACGCGCGAACCGTGCCGGCGCAGCTGTCGTTCTTCGTCGGGTCCGACCAGTTCAACCCGCCCTATTCCCAACTGGCGACGGCCTCGGTCGTGGTGACCGTACCGATCGTCGTCCTCGTCCTGTTGTTCCAGCGCAAGATCGTCGCCGGCCTGACCTCCGGCGCAGTGAAGGGCTGATGGCTATGGCTTCGATCGAGATGAAGAACATCGTCAAGAAGTACGGTGACGGCTTTCCCGCGGTCAACGACGTCAGCATCGACGTCGCCGACGGTGAGTTCATGATCCTGGTGGGGCCGTCGGGCTGCGGCAAGTCGACCCTGCTGCGGATGATCGTGGGCCTGGAGGACATCACCTCCGGCGACATGATCGTCGGAGGCAAGCGGGTCAACGACCTGGCGCCGCGCGATCGCAACTTGTCGATGGTCTTCCAGAACTATGCGCTCTATCCCCACCTGACCGTGTACGAGAACATCGCGTTCCCGCTGCGGCTGGCGAAGCTTCCCGACTCCGAGGTCGACGCCAAGGTCCGCCAGGCCAGCGCCACCTTGGAACTCGACGAGCACCTGCAGCGCAAACCGGCCAACCTCTCCGGCGGCCAACGCCAGCGGGTCGCCATGGGCCGCGCCATCGTGCGAGATGCCGAGGCGTTCTTGTTCGACGAGCCGCTGTCAAACCTCGACGCCAAGCTGCGCGGGCAGATGCGCACCGAGATCTCCCGGTTGCAAAAGCGCCTGGGCATCACGACGGTCTACGTGACCCACGACCAGACCGAGGCCATGACGTTGGGCGATCGGGTCGCCGTCATGAGGCGCGGAGTCCTGCAGCAGCTGGCCAGTCCGCGAGAGCTCTACGACCAGCCGTGCAACCTGTTCGTCGCCGGGTTCATCGGGTCTCCTCCGATGAACTTCCTGCCTGCGACCGTCGACGGGGATCACGTCACCTTGCCGTTCGGCCGGTTCAAGATTCCGCAGGCCAAGGCCGACCAGCTGCAAGGCACTGATCTGCTGATCGCCGGCATCCGTCCCGAGCACCTCGAGGACGCCTCGCTGATCGACCCGAGCGAGGCCACCGAGGAGACGACGTTCGTGGCCCACGTCGATGTGCGCGAGTGGCTCGGCGATTCCCAGTACGCCTACATCCCGTACGAGGCAGATGCTGTCGTCGAGAAGCAGCTGCAAGAGCTCTCACGCGAGCTCGACAGCGATCAGCTGCGCACGCAGCTGGTGGCGTCGCTCGACACGGCCAGCCAGATTCAGGAGGACCAGGACGCCCGACTGTTCATCTTCACCGAGAAGATGCACTTCTTCGATCCCGCGACGGGTGAGAACCTGACGGTCGGGCTGTGACCCCACCACGGGATCTTGTCAACGGGGTCAGGAGGAGTCGGACTCGGCGGCCCAGCGGGTCTTGTCGTCCTCGATGCGTCTGCCCAACAGGTAGGCCGTGAGCCAGAGCAGCCCGAACAGGCCACCGACGGCGAACATCGACGGCTCGAAGAAGCCGAGCGCGATCGTCGCGACCTGGAACAGGTGACCGAGCCAGTAGGCCCACCGCCGACGCAGCAGCCCCGAGACGACGACGCAGGCGCCCGCGATGCCCAGGCCACAGATCAGAGCTGTCGTGGTGTCGACGTCGGAGACGTTGATCAGCACCGGCGTCGCGAGCCCGACGACGATCGCTTGCAGCAGCAGCATCGCCGCACACATGCGCCGCAACGTGGAATCGTGGGCGCTCATGCCGCGCCGCTCCCGCCGAAGAGGATGCGGGCTTCACCGACGGTGACGACCGACCCGGTGACCAGGACACCGCCACCAGCGACCTCGTCACCGAAGCCGGCTGCGGTCTCGGCCAGCTGGACGCCCCGCTCGAGAGCGTCGTCGAGTCGCCGGACGACGGTGACGCGGTCCTCGCCGAAGATGTCCTCGGCGATCTCGCCCAGCTCGGCGGCGGGCATCGACCGCGGAGTGCTGTTCTGCGTCACGACGATCTCGGCGAGGACACCTTCGAGGATCCGCAGGATCTCCTCGACGTCCTTGTCGGCCATGACGCCCACGACACCGATCAACGGGCTGAAGCTGAACTCGTCCTGGACCGCCTCGACAGCTGCCTGCATTCCGTGGGGATTGTGCGCTGCGTCCAACAGCACCGTGGGGCCCCGGCGGACCACTTCGAGCCGGCCCGGCGACGTGACCTGGGCGAACGCCTCGCGCACCAGCTCGGCATCGAGCTCACGGCCTCCCGTGAACGCCTCGACCGCTGCCAACGCGTAGCCGGCGTTGCGGGCCTGGAAGGCGCCGTGAAGCGGCAGGAAGATGTCGTCGTAGCGGGCCGCCGTCCCTTGCAGCGAGAGCTGCTGACCGCCCACGGCGTTGACGCGGGAGGACACCGCGAAGTCGACGCCTTCGCGCAGCGGCTTCGCGCCGACCTCCAACGCTCGGCGCATCAGCACGTCCAGCACCGCAGGTTCCTGCTCGGCGATGATCGCCTGGGCGCCGGGCTTGATGATCCCGGCCTTCTCGACGGCGATGACCTCGGCGGAGTCGCCCAGGTACCTGGCATGGTCCACACCGATCGGGGTCACGACGGCGACCTGGCCGTCGGCCACGTTGGTGGCGTCCCAGGAGCCCCCCATCCCGACCTCCACGACCGCGACGTCGACCGGCGCGTCGGCGAAGGCCGCGTACGCCATCGCGACGACCATCTCGAAGTAGGACAGCGGTGCGCCGCCGGCCGCGGCGGAGCGGTCGTCGACCAGCTCGGCGAACGGCGCGACGTCGGCGAACGCCTCGACGAACAGCGCCTCGCTCAACGGCTCACCGTCGATGCTGATCCGCTCGGTCATCGACTGCAGGTGGGGGCTGGTGAACCGGCCGGTCCGCAGGTCCAGGGCCCGCAGCAACGTGTCGATCATCCGACTCGTGGAGGTCTTGCCGTTCGTTCCCGTCAGGTGCACGACGTTGAACGACCCCTGCGGATTGCCCAGCAGGTCGCACAGCGCGGCGATGCGGTCCAGCGACGGCTCGAGCCGCGTCTCGGGCCACCTGCCGAGGAGGAGCCGCTCGACCTCGGCGTACGTGGGGTTCATGAGACGTCCAGTATCTCAGGCCGGTCCGATCTCAGGGTCATCCCCCATGGCGCCAAGTCGGCCCGCTCGGACAGGATGTACTCCATGAACCGACAGATCGCCGGCTGGATCACCCACCACTGGGCCAAGTGGCTCATCCTGATCGTCAGTCTCGGGGCCATCGGCGGGCTCGGCATGCTGGGCTCGAAGCTGACCAGCGTCCAGGAGAACGACATCGCCGCGTGGTTGCCCGGCGACGCCGAGTCGACGCTGGCACTGCAGAAGGCCCAAAAGTTCTCCGATCCCGACGCCGTCCCGGCGATCCTCGTCTACGTCAACGAGGCCGGACTGTCCGAGGCCGACATGGCCACGATCGGCGCGGACACCGCGCAGCTGGCCGACGTCGAGTCCGTGCGCGAGGTCTCCCCACCCATCCCGTCGCAGGACGGCAAGGCCGCCCAGGTCGTCGTCACGATGCACCTGTCCAGTGACGGCTGGGAGGACCTGCCCGACCTGGTCGAGCAGATGCGCGCCATCGTGACCGACGATGCCGGTGACCTGTCCGCGGTCGTCGGTGGCCCTGCTGCCTTCGGCGCTGACCAAGCCTCTGCCTTCGCCGGGATCGACGGGATCCTGCTGGCAGCGGCGCTCGGCATCGTGTTCGTGGTGCTGCTGCTGACCTATCGCAGCATCGTCATCCCGGTCACGTTCCTGCTGTGCGCCGTCGGAGCGCTCGGCATCGCGCAAGGCGTGGTCTACCTGTTGGCCAAGCACGCCGATCTGACGGTCAACGGACAGAGCGCCGGCATCTTGAGCATCCTGGTCATCGGCGCCGGCGTCGACTACGCCCTGCTCCTGGTGGCGCGGTACCGCGAGGAGCTGCGCAACTACCAGGACCGGCACCAAGCCATGGCACACGCGCTGCACCGTGCCGCGCCGGCGATCCTGGCCAGCGGCGCGACCGTGATCATCGGCCTGTTGTGCCTGACCTTCGCCCAGATGAACTCCACGGCCGGACTCGGTCCGGTTGCCGCGGCCGGCATCGCCATCGCGTTGCTCGTGATGCTCGTGCTCCTGCCGGCGGTCTTCGTCATCCTCGGCCGCTGGATCTTCTGGCCGTTCATCCCTCGTTTCGGCGACGAGTCGAGGAACGAGCGCAGCCTGTGGGCGCGCATCGGCCGGCGACTGGAGAAGCATCCCCGTCGGGTCTGGATCGCGACATCGGTGATCCTGGCCGCCTGCACCATCGGCATCATCCAGCTCGATGCCGACGGCCTGACGAATGAGGAGCAGTTCACCACGACGCAGCCGTCGGTCGAGGCCGAGAAGGTGCTCGCGGCTCACTTCCCGGGCGGGACCGGCTCCCCGGTCACGGTCCTGGCGCCTTCCGCCGAGACCGAACAGGTCGTCTCGGCCCTGCAACAGGTCGACGGTCTCGAGGCCGACACGGTCGAGCCGCTCGCCGAGGCCGGCGGCACCAGCTACATCGAGGCGACGCTGTCCGACGCCCCGGACTCGCCCGAGGCGTTCGACACCGTCGAACGTGCTCGCGACGCGCTCCAGGACACAGGTGCCCTGGTCGGCGGTGACACCGCCATCAACTACGACGTCCAGCAAGCCTCCGGTGAGGACAACTGGCTGATCATTCCGATCATCCTGGTCGTCGTGCTGGTCATCTTGATGATCCTGCTGCGTGCCGTCGTGGCGCCGCTGATCTTGCTGGGGACCGTCGTGCTGTCGTTCGGCGCGGCGCTCGGCCTGAGCGCTCTGGTCTTCCGTCACGTCTTCGGCTGGGCGGGCGCCGACACGTCGTTCCCGCTGTACTGCTTCGTCTTCCTGGTTGCCCTCGGGATCGACTACAACATCTTCTTGATGACGCGCGTGCGCGAGGAAGCGCTCAAGTACGGCACCCACCGTGGAGCGCTCATCGGGCTGGGCGCGACCGGCGGTGTCATCACGTCGGCCGGGCTGGTCCTCGCCGGGACGTTCGCGGCGCTGGGGTCGCTTCCGCTGGTCTTCATGGCCGAGATCGGCTTCACGGTCGCCCTCGGTGTCCTGCTCGACACGATCGTCGTGCGGTCGGTGCTCGTGACGTCGCTCAACCTCGACGTCGGACGATGGATGTGGTGGCCCAGCACGCTGTGGCGGACCGACGGTGAAGGCCGCACAGGGCAGGTCGAGGCCGAGGAGCACGCCCCGTAGACTTGACCCTCGTGACCAGTACGAACCGTGTGCCCGAGAAGCCCGCCCTCGAAGGACTCGAGGACAAGTGGAGTGCGGTGTGGGCCGAGCAGGGCACCTACACGTTCGACCGGTCGAAGTCGCGCGAGGAGATCTACTCGATCGACACCCCTCCACCGACGGTGTCCGGATCGCTGCACGTGGGCCACGTGTTCAGCTACACCCACACCGACCTCATCGCCCGTTTCCAGCGCATGCGCGGCAAGGAAGTGTTCTACCCGATGGGCTGGGACGACAACGGCCTGCCCACCGAACGCCGCGTGCAGAACTACTACGGCGTGCGCTGCGATCCGTCGCTGCCGTACGACCCGGCGTTCACACCACCACAGAAGCCGGACCCCAAGAAGCAAATCCCGATCAGCCGCCGCAACTTCATCGAGCTGTGCAACGAGCTGGTCGTCGAGGACGAGAAGGTCTTCGAGAAGTTGTGGCGCACCCTGGGGTTGAGCGTCGACTGGTCCCAGACGTACACCACGATCGGCGCCGAGGCCCAGGCCACGAGCCAGCGAGCGTTCCTGCGCAACGTCGCGCGTGGCGAGGCCTACACCCAGGACGCCCCCACACTGTGGGACGTGACGTTCCAGACCGCCGTCGCGCAGGCCGAGCTCGAGGCGCGTGACTATCCCGGTGCGTACCACCGGGTCGCGTATCAGCACGCGAGCGGGCCGATCGTCGTCGAGACCACCCGGCCCGAGCTGACCCCCGCGGCGGTCGCGATCATCGCGCATCCCGACGACGAGCGGTATCAGCACCTGTTCGGCACGACCGCGACGTCTCCGCTGTTCGGTGTCGAGGTGCCGGTCATCGCCAGCACGCTCGCCGATCCCGAGAAGGGGTCGGGCATCGTCCACTGCTGCACGTTCGGCGATCTGACCGACGTCCAGTGGTGGCGGGAGTTCCAGCTGCCCAACCGCACCGTGATCGGCCGCGACGGCCGCATCTTGCGTGACGTCCCCGAGTGGATCGCGGGCGGACCGGGCGAGCAGCTGTGGCACGAGCTGGCCGGCAAGACCACGTTCACGGCTCGCGAGCTGATCGTCCAGGCATTGCGCAACAGCGGCGACCTCGACGGTGAGCCGACCCCCACCCAGCGTGTCGCCAACTTCTACGAGAAGGGCGACAAGCCGCTCGAGATCGTCTCGACCCGTCAGTGGTACATCACGAACGGTGGCCGTGAACCGCAGCTGCGCGCCGCCCTCATCGCACGCGGCGACGAGATCGCCTGGCACCCCGGCTACATGCAGAGCCGCTACACGAACTGGATCGACGGCCTGAACGGTGACTGGCTGGTCAGCCGACAGCGCTTCTTCGGCATCCCGTTCCCGGTCTGGTACCGCCTAGACGCCGAGGGCCAGCCCGACTACCACGACCCGATCTTCGCCGACGAGTCCGCTCTGCCGGTCGACCCGGCCTCACAGGCACCTCCAGGGTTCGAGGAGTCCCAGCGCGGCCAGGCCGGCGGTTTCATGGCCGACCCCGACGTGATGGACACCTGGGCCACGTCGTCGTTGACCCCGCAGATCGTGACCGGATGGGAACGCGATCAGGACCTGTTCGCCAGGACGTTCCCGATGGATCTGCGCCCCCAGGCCCACGACATCATCAGGACCTGGTTGTTCTCCACGGCGGTGCGCGCGCACCTGGAGCACGGCAGCGTCCCGTGGACGAATGCTGCCATCTCCGGCTTCGTGGTCGATCCGGACCGCAAGAAGATGTCGAAGTCGAAGGGCAACGTCGTCGTCCCCGACGAGATCTTGAGCAAGTACGGCGCCGACGCCGTCCGCTGGCGAGCCGCGCTGGCCCGGCCGGGTGCTGACTCACCGTTCGACGAGACCCAGATGAAGGTCGGTCGTCGACTGACCATGAAGGTGCTCAACGCCAGCAAGTTCGTGCTGGCGCCGCCGGAGCAGTACGGTCTGGGCGCCGACGCGTCGCTGATGGACCCGGCTCTGGTCACCGAGGCACTGGATCGGTCCATGCTGGCTCGTCTGGAGACCGTCATCACCGAGGCCACGGGCCACTTCGAGGCGTACGACTACGCCGCGGCACTCGAGGTCACCGAGAAGTTCTTCTGGGACTTCTGCGACGACTACCTGGAGCTGGTCAAGGAGCGCGCTCGCCTCGACGACGCCACCGGCGCCTCTGCCCGAGCGGCCTTCGTGCTCGCACTGTCGGCGCAGCTGCGTCTGCTGGCGCCGTTCCTGCCGTACGTCACCGACGAGGTGTGGTCGTGGTGGCAGGACGGCTCGATCCATCGCACCTCGTGGCCGACCGCGGCCGAGCTCGGTTCGTCGGGCGGAGACCCCGCCGTCCTGCCGGCAGCCGGCGAGGTACTCGCCGGGATCCGCGGCGCCAAGTCGACGGCCAAGGTCACGCAGCGCACCGAGGTGTCGGCCGTCGTGGTCACCGCTCCCCAGGACACGATCGACCGCTTCCGCGCGGCCGAAGCCGACGTCCGGGCCGCGGGCCGCGTCACCGGCAACATCACCACGACGGCGACCGACGGTCCGGTGCACGTCGAGGCCACTCTGGTCCTCGAGGACTGACCCGCGCACACCCCCGGGCACATCGCCAAAATGCAGGTCAACGCCCGTTCGGATCGATAGCCTGAACTCCCCCACCACGGAGTTGCGATGTCTCACGATCCCTTTCCTCCCCCGCCACCGCTCCCGCCTCACCCCACCGCACCCCGGAAGCCCAGCAACCGCCGCACGTGGCTGATCGGTGGGTCCGCCGCCATCGTGCTGGCCGGGACCATCGGCGGCGTCACGGCGTTCGCGCTGGCGGGGCACGACGATCGGGACCAGGTCTCGGCAAGCCGATCGACCACCCCGCCGCCCGCGACCGCCGCACCCGAACCGACCCGCGTCGCGCGGGCCGACGTGATGGTCGAGGGCAGCTGGAACCTCGAGGGATCCCTACTGGTTCAGCGCAACTGGGGCCGCACGAGCATCTTCGACCCGGACTCCGGCGGACCCGTGGCGATCTCAGCAGCCGAGCTGCTGCCCGGCCAGGAAGTCACCGACGAGGGCTGGGCTGTGGCAGGCCCCGTCGACGACCCGGTGCTGGTCGGGCTCGTTGGAACACGCACGCCTTCTGCCGGTCTGGACCCCGAGCAGTTCGTGACGCACCTGATCTATGTCGACCCCGAGACCGTCAGCATCACCAAGGGCGTCACGATCGACAGCACCGACGAGGACGAGTTCACCGACGGCATCCACGGATCGGTCGACGGTGTGACGTTCCAGACCTCGCGTTCGACTGGAGACCTCTACGCCACGAAGACGACGGTGTTCGGCTACGACCTGGCCGGCAACCAGGTCTGGACCGCCGACGGACAGACGACGGCGTGGACACCGGACCTGGTGATCGTGACGAAGGTGACCGACGCCGAGAAGGAGTGCACGATCAGCACCGGACATCGCATCGGCTCCGGCGAACAGGTATTCCGCTTCGAAACCGGGACTCATGAGGTCCATTGGAGACAGCGTTGCTGGCATGCAGAGTGGGACACGATCGGCGATGCGCTTCGCCTGTGGACTCCCGACGAAGACGGGATTCAGTACCGCCTCTGGGACGGCCGAACCGGCAGGCCACTGACGCTACCGAGGTCGATCACCAGCGATGAGGCCGTCGCCTGGGCTCGGGACAGGTTCTCCTCCTACGATGCTGAGGAAGAGCTGTTCGCGCACCAGCGGCGCGACGCCGACGGGCGCTACGGTGTCGACGTCTACGACACCACGACGGGCACTTCCTTGTACTCGCTCAGCGGCGAGAGGCTCGAGGCCCTGGACGGCAGACTGGTCGGGTTGTCCCATCGCGAGATCTGGCTCATCACCACCGACGAAGAACCGATCCGCGTCAACATCGACACCGCGAACGTCGACCGAGGTCCCTTCGAGGCCGAACCCGTCGGCCCGGTGGCGGGCGCGTGGATCCTCTACAGCGACAACACTCTGCGCGACGACCTGACGCGTGATCCGTCCTAGTCGTCGATCGTCTCGAAACGCAAGATGTCCGGGTGGAGCCGGTCGATCAACGCCTGGCCCATCGCAACGGCGGTCGTGGTCTGACCCCACACCGAGGGCAGATCGTCGAAGGCCAGGCACAGCGCGGCCTCGCTCAGCATCTTACCCGTGCCGCCGTATCCGGGGTCCTTGCCGCTGACGCGCGTGTGCAGGCGAACGTCCTTGGACTCGGCGATGAAGTCGACCTGGACCCAGGCCTTCTCACGCTGCTCCGGCGTCGGGCCGGCTCCTTGGTCCTTGGCCTTCAGCAGCAGCTTGCGCACGGGGCCGATCTGCGCGCCGGCACCGAGCACGCCCACACCCACGGCACCGGCGGCCAGCATGCGCGTCGTCCTGATGTGGGCGAAGTGCTGGTAGACGAAGTCCGGGCCGTACGTGTCGAGCGCGCGAGCCGACCGCAGCACGATCTGCGGGTCGACCGTGGGCAGCGGGACAGCCCAACCCTTGTCGTGAGCGGTGCGGCCCAGCTTGCCCGCGCCACGGACCCGACGATCGGTCGGACGCTCCTCCAGCGAACGGCGTTCCCCTGCGACCTTCGCGCCCTCACGCAGCTGGGCGAACTGGTTGATCGCGGAGTGGTACGTGCCGCCCGACGGCTGCAGACTGCCACGCATGTACCCCTTGACCGTGATCGGGACGTCATCGGGCAGCTGCAGCACCGTGTACAGGACACCGAGGTCGAACGGGATCGAGTCCAAGCCACAGGCGTGGATGATGCGCGCCCCCGTGGACCGGGCGATGTCGTGGTACTTCAGCCACATCCGGTCCACGAACAGTGGCTCCCCCGTCAGGTCGACGTAGGCGATGCCGGCTTCCGCGGCGGCCTTGACCGCGGCCTCACCGTGCTGCAGGTACGGCCCGACCGTCGTGATCAGCACCCGAGTGCCCTCGGCCATCGCGCGCATCCCGGCCGCGTCGCCGGTGTCGACCACGGTGATGTCGGGTTCTGAACCGCCCTGTGCGACGAGGCGACGCGACTCCGCTTCCAGCTTCGCCGCGTTCCGTCCGGCGATGGCCCACGTGGCCCCGGTCGGCAGGTGCGTGGACAGGTAGTCAGCCGTCAGTGCGCCGGTGTACCCGGTCGCCCCCAGCAGTGTGATGTCGACCGGCATGCGCGAGTCCTTGCTACGAGGCCTTCTTGGTCACTTCGTCGTGCGTCAGGACGGTCGGTTCCTGACCGCCCACCACAGTCTCGGCCGTCACGATCACCTTGGCAACATCACCGCGGCTGGGCACGTCGTACATGACGGGCTCGAGGACCGACTCCAGGATCGACCTCAGACCACGCGCACCCGTCCCACGCTCCAGCGCCAGATCGGCCATCGCCTCGGCGGCCCCGGCGCCGAACTCGAGCTCGACACCGTCGATCTCGAACAATCGCTGGTACTGCTTGGTCAGCGCATTCTTCGGCTCGGTCAGGATCGAGACGAGCGCTTCACGATCGAGATTGTCGACAGCAGCCACGACGGGCAGCCGGCCGATGAACTCCGGGATCAGACCGAACTTCAGCAGGTCCTCCGGCAACACCTTGGAGAACAGCTTCTCCGGGGCGGACTGCTCGACCGCCGGCGACGTGGTGTTGAAGCCCAGGCTGTGCTTGCCGCTGCGCTGCTCGATGATCTGGTCGAGGCCGGCGAACGCGCCACCGACGATGAAGAGCACGTTCGTGGTGTCGATCTGGATGAACTCCTGGTGCGGGTGCTTGCGCCCGCCCTGCGGCGGCACCGACGCGGTCGTGCCCTCCAGGATCTTCAACAGCGCCTGCTGGACGCCCTCGCCCGACACGTCACGCGTGATCGACGGGTTCTCGCTCTTGCGCGAGATCTTGTCGACCTCGTCGATGTAGATGATGCCGGTCTCGGCCTTCTTGACGTCGTAGTCGGCGGCCTGGATCAGCTTGAGCAGGATGTTCTCGACGTCCTCGCCGACGTAACCGGCCTCGGTCAGCGCCGTGGCGTCGGCGATCGCGAACGGCACGTTCAGCATGCGCGCCAGCGTCTGCGCCAGATAGGTCTTGCCGCAGCCGGTGGGACCGACGAGCAGGATGTTGGACTTGGCCAGCTCGACCTGGTCGTCCTTGTTCCGTCCACCTGCGGCCTGGGCCTGGACGCGCTTGTAGTGGTTGTAGACCGCGACGGCCAGCGACTTCTTGGCCCGGTCCTGTCCGACCACGTACCCGTTGAGGAACTCGTAGATCTCAGCGGGCTTGGGCAGCTCACCCAGGCTGAGCTCGGCTCCCTCGGCGAGCTCCTCCTCGATGATCTCGTTGCACAGCTCGATGCACTCGTCGCAGATGTAGATGCTGCTGGGACCAGCGATCAACTTCTTGACCTGCTTCTGGCTCTTCCCACAGAACGAGCACTTCAGCAGATCAGCGGTCTCACCGATGCGAGCCACGGGCCAGGGTCCTTTCCTCGGTCACCAGATCACAGTAACGGCCGACACCGCCATCGGCGCCCCTTGCCAGGATCCGATGGCGGTGTGTCGCATCAGGGCGCCGGCGTCTTCAACGTGTCGAGCACCTCGTCGATCAGGCCGTACTCCTTGGCCTGCTCGGCCGTCAGGATCTTGTCGCGATCGACGTCGCGGGAGACCTCCTCGACTGTCTTGCCCGATGCGCTGGCGATCATGGACTCCATCAGCTCACGCATGCGCAAGATCTCGTTGGCCTGGATCTCCAGGTCGGAGATCTGACCACCGGTGCCCTCGGTGTACGGCTGGTGGATCAGGATGCGCGAGTTCGGCAGCGCCAAGCGCTTGCCCGGTGTGCCGGCAGCGAGCAGCACCGCCGCGGCCGAAGCCGCCTGACCCAGGCACACGGTCTGCACGTCGGGCTTGATGTAGCGCATCGTGTCGTAGATCGCGGTCATCGCGGTGAACGAGCCGCCCGGGCTGTTGATGTAGATCTGGATGTCGCGGTCGGGATCCATCTGCTGCAGGCACAACAGCTGGGCCATCACGGCGTTGGCGACGTCGTCGCTGATCGGGGTACCGAGGAAGATGATGCGGTCCTCGAACAGCTTCGCGTACGGGTCGATGCGCCGGAACCCGTACGACGTGCGCTCCTCCCACTGCGGAATGTAGTAGCTCATGCACGTCCTCGCTTCGCTCCGAGCGCGCATGAGACACCAACGCGCAGTGCTGAATGATTCACTCGCTGACGCTCGCTCATGCACGTCCTCGCTTCGCTCCGAGCGCGCATGAGACACCAACGCGCAGTGCTGAATGATTCACTCGCTGACGCTCGCTCATGACCTCGCGCCGCCCTTCATCTCGCCGGCATTGCGGACCACGTGATCGATCAGTCCGTACTCCTTGGCCTCGTCCGGGGTGAACCACCGGTCGCGGTCCGAGTCGATCTCGATCTGCTCGACCGTCTGCCCGCTGTGGAAGGCCTGCAGCTCGTTGAGCTGCTTCTTGAGCAGGATGCTCTGCTGGGCCTGGATCTTGATGTCCGATGCCGATCCGCCGATGCCACCCGACGGCTGGTGCATCATGATGCGCGCGTGCGGCAGAGCGTAGCGCTTGCCCGCGGTCCCGGCGGCGAGCAGGAACTGACCCATCGACGCGGCCAACCCCATGCCGAACGTGGCGACGTCGTTGGAGATGAACTGCATCGTGTCGTAGATCGCCATACCGGCGTCGACCGATCCGCCCGGGCTGTTGATGTAGAAGTAGATGTCCGCCTCGGGATCCTCCGCGTTCAGCAGCAGCATCTGCGCCGCGATCGCGTTGGAGTTCTGGTCACGCACCTCAGAGCCCAGGAACACGATGCGTTCCTTGAGCAGCTGTTGATAGATGTGCCCGTCGAGATCGGACGGGCCGGCCTGGCCGGCCATTCCTTCAGGTCCTGGAGTGTTCACGTCTTCGACCCTAGAGGGCGAATCAGCTCCACACACGCGACAACACGCTCTGTTCGCCCTCGGCGTAGTCGACTGCCGCGGTCTCAGTCCGACGCGCCGGGGACGGTCTGGTCCCAGTCGATGATCGAGCCCGTCACCACGCCACTGGCGTCGGACAGCAACAGGACGGCCAGCGCCACGACGTCGTCGGGTGCTGCCAGCCGACCGGCCGGCAGCCGCTCGCCGGCTCGTTCGCGCCAGTCGTCGTCGGCGTCGTGGAATCGTCGCTGGATGACGTCCTCGCCGGCCGAGTCGGTCCAGCCGATGTTGATGCCGTTGATCCGGATCCGGTCGAACCGGTGCGCGTGCGCGGCGTTGCGGGTCAAGCCCGCGAGAGCAGCCTTCGTCGCGACGTACGGCGCCAGGTAGGGCTGCCCGCCGTGGGCGCTCATCGTGACGATGTTGACGATCGAGCCACCGGCACCGCGGTCGATCATGTCCTGGACCGCGGCCTGCATCAGGAAGAACGGACCCCGCAGGTTGATCGCGACGTGCTGGGCGAACATCTCCGGCGTGGTGTCCAGCAAGGTGCCGCGCTCGGTCAGCCCCGCTGCGTTGACGAGCCCGTCGATGCGGCCGTGCTGTGCGATGACGGCGGTGGCCGTCGAGCGACATTCCTCGACGTCGGCGACGTCGCACCGCACGAAGGAGGCCCGCTCGCCGAGCTCTGCGGCGGCGCGTTCGCCCACGTCGGTTCGCCGACCCGTGACCACGAGGCCGCGACGACGCCCCGGCGGCGCGCGTGCTCGTCGATCCGATCCAGGTGATCGAGCAGGGTCTTCCACTCCACGTCGTCGAGCACCGGGGTCGAGTCGTAGCCGTCGGTCCCCGTGGCCGCCGCCAGCACGACGACCTTCGCGCCGGTGGCCAGACAGTCGTCCATGAATCGGTCGACCTCGACGAGCGGATCGTGCGCCGGGTCGTGCAGCACGACCGGCAGGAAGCCGCCGACGGCGCGCAGCTCGTGGGCCCTGAGCACAGCGGCCTTGTCCTCCGGATCGACGGGCAGAAATCCGTCAGGACCCAGCTCCGTCGCCCTCAGCCCGAGGTCGTGCATCTCGGCGAGCACCCGATCGACCGGCAGCTGCAGGCCCCAGTCAGGCACCTCGCAGACACCCCACGAGATGGGGGCGCCACTGATCCGGTCATCGGGTGAGAATGCCATCGGAGCCACTATCCTGTCGGGCGCGCTCGGGCCCGGCGAGCGCATCGAGAACGAGATCTCCCTGGCCGAGCGCCTCGGACTGAGCCGGCCCACGATGCGCCAGGCGATTCAGGTGCTCGTCGACAAGGGCATGCTGGTGCGCAAGCGGGGGGTCGGCACGCAGGTCGTGCACGGCAAGGTCAGCCGCTCGGTGGAGCTGACCAGTCTGAACGACGATCTCGAGGCGGCCGGCCAGGACCCGCACACCCGCGTCCTCGAGCTCGAGCGGATCGAGGCCGATGAGGCAACTGTCGTGGAGCTGCAGGTCGACAAGGGCACCCCCGTCTGGTCACTTCGGCGGCTGCGCACGATCGGCGACAAGCCGTTGGCGCTCATGCACAACTGGCTGCCGGTCTCCGTCATCGACCTGGAGTCCTACGACCTGGACGCCGAAGGGCTGTACGCCGTGCTGCGTCGGTCGGGCATCCACATGCGCGTCGCGAGACAACGGATCGGGGCCCAGCCCGCCTCGCAGGCCGATGCCGCGAACCTGGACGAGAAGCGCGGCGCTCCCCTGCTGACGATGCAACGGACGGCGTACGACAACGCGGGCCGCGCCGTCGAGTACGGGTCCCACCTGTACCGACCCGATCTCTACGCGTTCGAGATCACGCTCGTCGACCGCTGAAGCGCCTCGCGACGTCTTCGGCCGCGGTCACCGAGCGCGCTCGTCAGCGCTCGGCGTCGGCCTTCAGCGCTGCCAACGTGCGGTGCATGCCGTCGAGGAGCTCGACGTCGTGATGCTGCGAGCCACCCAGGAGCCAACGGCCGACCAGCTTGACCACCAGCCCGGGCTCGGGCAACGACGAACGCCGCTCCATCACGAGTGTGCCCGTCTCGGTGGGGGTCAGCTCGTACGACCACTCCACATTGGTCGGACTCACGTGGAACGCCAACGCCGCGGAGCCGTCGTGCACCGGCGGCTTCCAGCGCGTGATGCGCGTCGTCGTGGGCCAGACGACCGCACCGCGCCGGTTGACGTTCAGTCCTCTCGACCCCACCTCGGGTGAGTCCGTGATGAACATCCGCACGGTCTCGGGACTGCGCTCGCCCATCGCACGCAGATCGGCCAACAGTGCCCAGACCCGTTCGACGGGTGCCACGATCTGTGTCTGCGCCTCGAGCGCGGGCAGCCCGCCGGCAGGGAACTCAGGCGGCACGCTCGACCTCGGCCTTGATCCGCTGCAGCGTCGACTCGATCCCGGCCTGCAGCTCGTCCTCGAACTTCTGCGGACCGCCCAGGACGACCTTCGTCAAGAACTTCGACGGACCCGAGACGCCGTTGGGGATGGACCGCGACTCGGTCAACCGGGTGCCGGTCGCCGTCGGCTCGAGCTCGTAGGTCCACACCGACCGGTTCTCCACGACGCGCAGCGCCAGCTTCTTCTCGGGCTCGAACGCCTCGACCACCGCGTTCGTCGGCCACCACTTCCACCCCTGACGGTTCAGGTTCAAGGTGCGAGTGCCCTGCTTGACGTCACCGCCGAAGACGAACATCTTGCGACACTGGGGACTCCACTCGCCCATCCGCCGCAGATCGGAGACGACCTTCCACACGTCGGCGGGCGCTGCGTCGATGTCGACGCTCGCCTCGATGCGTTCACGGTTCGCGGGCAGCTGGTTGGCCATGGGAGTGCTCCTGCTCGTTCGGGGACTGGGCACACCCTACCGAGCGCGCCCTCAAGCCTTGCGGATCCAGCCCAACGCCGGCCGACGACGATCGCGCGCGTTGATCCAGGCCACGAGCCAGTCGCCGACCTGGGGATGGTTCAACAGGGCGAAATGATTCGTGCTGGGCAGGTACTCGAATCGCGCACCGTCGACCACGGCGCCGGTCCGGCCCACGCCGGTCGCGGAGGAGAAGTGCACCAGCAGGTCGCCCAGCACGGCGCTCAACGGATGGCCTTGCGTCGCACCCAACGTGGCGGCGACGAAGTGGTACTCGGCGTGCGGCAGCGGTGCAGCGGCGATCCGGTCAAGGCCCCACTGCGAGGTGAGCTCCTGACCCTTCCACTCGTCGGCGGAGATGTAGCCGTGGCGCAGGTCGACGATGCCGGCTGAGCGGGAGTCCAGGATGCGTCCGAACGGCCTGCTCTCGGGCCAGAACCGCAACAGGCGCGACCCCAGGTGGGCGGCCTTCTCGAGGCGAGCACCGGTGTGTGGCGTCCCGAGGCACACGACGTCGCGGACCAGGTGCTGCCAGGTCTGACCTGCGGCGGTCGCGTGATTCGTCGCCGCCCGGGCGACCAGGCCGCCCATGGAATGTCCGACCAGCGTGATGCGGGTGACGGTCACCGGCCAGTTGGCGACCAGCTGGCGCACCAGCTGGTCGAGGTGTCGGCCGTTCTCGGAGATGTGCAGGCCCGTGTTGTACCTGATCATCACCGGCGTGCCGCTCGTCTCCGCAGCGATGCGGTCGGGGTACGTGGTGCCCAGCGTGCGGGCGTTCAGTGCCCACGACTCGTCGTTCTCGCACAACCCGTGCAGGAACAGCACCAGGTGCCCGCTGCCGTCGCGGAACGCTTCACGCAGCGGCCAGGAGTTGGCCGGGACGTCGGCGCCGTCGACACGTACCGACATCGTGATCGCCTGGGGGTCGTCGAGCATCCGCAGCTCGTCGCCGATCAGACCGTTGATCGCCGAGACGACCATCCGGCCCCGCTGGCTGGCCTCGACGGGTTTGCCGATACCACGCGACGCCATGGTGCGAACCGCACCGCTGCCGATCCGGAGGAACCCTGAGATCGCACCGTAGATCGACGTCGTGACGGCATCGTGCATCGACTCGGGCAGTCGCCCACCGAGCAGCCGGGAGCGGCGGAAGACCCGCCGTGCCACCGATTGGTGGACATCACGCACCGCGCCGACCAGCAGACGATCGCCGTAGTCGATCGCCAACGCTGCGACGTCAGTGGTGCGCGCGGGCTCGGTTGCCATGCCCCTATCGTGCCGTTTCAGCGCCCGGATCGGAACGCGAGACGCACGAGGCGTTGGTCACGCGGCCTGCCGGCAGCGACGTCGCGCCCGGTGCGGCTCGAGCGAGGTGGAGCTACGCCTCGTCGGCGGCTTCCTCGTCATCTTCGACGATCGAGCCGTCGGCAGCCAGCTTCGACAGGTCGATCGAGCTGCCCGACTTGTCGGTGACCTTTGCGCTCTCCACCAGCGACGCCAGCGCCTTGCCGCGCAACACCTCGCTGACCATCTCCGGCACGTGGTTGTGCTCCATGATGTGCTGGATGTACGCGTTGGGGTCCTCGCCGGACTGCTGGGCGCGCCGCATGATGTGCTGCGTCAGCTCGTTGTCGTCGATGCCGATCTCCTCGGTCTCGACGATCTGGTCCAGCACGAACTGGGCGATCAGCGAGTCGCGAACGCTCTTCTCCAGCTCGGCCTCGAACTCGTCCTCGGTCTGCTCCTGGTCGTCCAGGTAGTCGGCCAACGTCCGACCCGCGTACGCCAGCTGCTGCTCGACCTGCTGGCGGCGGGCCGCCAGCTCCTCGGTGACGACGGCCTCGGGCAAGGGGGCGTCGATCTGGGCGATGAGTTCGTCGAGCACCAGGTCGCGCGCCTGCGCCGCCTGCTGCATGCGCTTGCCGCGCGTGATGCGCTCGACCAGATCGGCACGAAGCTCGTCGAGGGAGTCGAAGTCCGAGGCCATCTGGGCGAAGTCGTCGTCGAGGTCGGGCAGCTCCTGCTGCTTGACGTCCTGCACGACGACGGTCACGTCGACCTCTTCGCCCTTGTGCTCGCCGCCGACCAGCTCGGTGGCGAACGTCTTGCTCTCGCCCTTCGCCAGGCCCGTGACGGCCTCGTCGAGACCGTCGAGCATCGTCGCCTTGCCGATCGTGTACGGCAGACCGGTGGCCTGGGCCTCCTCGATCGGCGTGCCGTCCTTGGTCGCGGCCGACAGGTCGATCGTGATGAAGTCGCCCTCCGCGGCCGGGCGATCGACCTCGGTGAAGGTGGCGAAGCGCTCGCGCAGGGCGTCGAGCTGCTCGGTGACGTCGTCGTCGGTGACCTCGGCGTCGTCGACCTCCACGGCCACCGCTGCCACCTCCGGCAGCGTGATCTCGGGCCGCACGTCGAGCTCGGCGGTGATCTCGATGGGTTCACCGTCGACGAACTTGGTCAGATCGATCTCGGGCTGGCTCAGCGGCTGGATCTTGGCGTCCTGCAGCGCTTGGGAGTACCAGCCGGGCAGAGCGGCGTTGATGGCCTCGTCGAGCACGGCCCCGCGCCCGATGCGCTGATCGACGATGGCCGCAGGCACCTTGCCCTTGCGGAAGCCCGGCACGCTGATCTGCGAGCCGATCGTCTTGTACGCGGCCTTCAGGTTCGTCTCGAAGTCCTCGAACGGCACCTCGATGGTCAGCTTGATGCGCGTGGGGCTCAAGGACTCGGTCGTGCTCTTCACGTGTGGGCTCTCCTGCAGAGGTCGTAGAAAGAATCGGGGCGCGAACGAGCGATCCGCCCTCGCGCCGGCACCTCTGAAGTCTCTCACGGGTGCGGTTGCCGCGGGAAATCGCACCCGTCAGCCAACGGCGACGGTCACCTCGACCGTGATGCCGGCGCCCCGCGCAGCCGATTCGATGACCCTCACGACGTCGTCGCCGGTGCCGGCTGCCAAGGCGATCTCGAACAGCGGTTCTCGGGTGGCATTCTGCGACGTCGCCCGCCATCGGGTCACCTCGACGCCGTCCGGAACGGCGTCGAGGACCTCGTCAAGCGGTCGCAATGCGTCGACCGGGTCACCGGCGAACACCGACACGTGGCCGACGTCCGTGCTGACCGTGATCTGGAAGAACTCCGTGGTCGCGTCGGCGGCGAGGATCGACGCCCGCTCGGCGGTCTCGAACGGATCGCCCGTCGTCGTGACCCGCGCGACGCCGACGCCGGTCGTCAGATCGGTCAGCTCCGCGTCGGCCGCAAGGAAGTCGACCGCACGCCTGACCTGTGCTGCGACGTCGCTGACGACGAGTGCACCGGTGTCGTCCTGGATCGACCACGACACCGAGCCCAGCACCTGCTCACCGGCGCCGTTCGGGGTCCAGAAGCGCACCGTCAGCCGATGCTCGCCGACCGACTGGTCCACCCGATGATTGGCCAGCTCGGTCACGACGTTCGCGACGCGGGTCGGGTCGAGCCCGGCCACCAGCGTGACGGTGGAGTCGGCCGAGCCGTGAGCCGGCGCGTCGTTGTTGCCGCGCACCTGGTGCTCGGCCACCTCGGGAACCGAGTTGAGGTAAGCGCTGTACTGCTCGGCGAACGCCGAGCCGGCGTTCAGGGTGCAGCCGGCCAGCAGCGCGACCACGGCCGCCACCGGGACGGCCAGTCGAGTCAACATGTCACAGATGATGCCCGACCCGGTCTCACCACGGGTCGATGCCTCCCGCAGCACGTGGGCGTGCTCGGGTCGAGTCGAGCCCCTGCCTCAGTCGAGCGCGGGTGTCGGCCGGGTCGATCACGCCGTCGATCTCGAGCATCGCGGCCATGTTGATCGCCGTGCCACGTTCGTAGGACGCCGCCACGAGCGACTCGAACAACGCATCGCGGTCGGGGCCTTCGGGGACCGCTTCGAGCTCCTTGCGGTACCCGAGTCGGACGGCGCCCTCCAGCCCCATCCCGCCGAACTCGGCGGTCGGCCACGCGACGGTCAGCGACGGGGCGTGCAGGCTCCCGCCGGTCATCGCCATCGCTCCGAGGCCGTATCCCTTGCGCAGCACGACCGCCAACAGCGGTACCCGCAGGTGGGCGCCGGCGACGAACATCCGGCTCGCATGACGCACGTGGGCCTGCGCCTCGGCATCGGGGCCGACCATGAATCCGGGCGTGTCCACGAACGAGACGATCGGCAGACCGTGGGCGTCGCACAACCGCATGAATCGCGCCGCCTTGTCGGCCGCATCGGCGTCGATCGCGCCACCCAGATGTGCGGGGTCGTTCGCCAGCAGGCCGACGGGCCGACCGTCGATGCGAGCCAGTGCCGTCACCACGGCACGACCGAAACCGGTGCGCAGCTCCAGGACCGAGTCGACGTCGCAGACCCCGGTCAGCACGGCTCGCACGTCGTAGACCCGAAGCCGGTTCTCCGGCAGCGCACGGCGCAGGGCCACGGGGTCAGGAGAGTGCGAACCACTCGTCGTCCCCTGGAAGTACGACAGGTAGCGCTTGGCGACGGCAACTGCCTCGGCCTCGTCCTCGACGAGCACGTCGATGACGCCGTTGGCCCACTGGACGTCGGACGGACCGACCTGCTCCGGTGTGAAGACCCCCAGCCCCCCTCCCTCGATCATCGCCGGACCGCCCATGCCGATCGTGCTGTCACGGGTCGCGATGATCACGTCGCAACAACCGAGCAGGGCGGCGTTTCCGGCAAAGCATCGGCTCGCGGCGATCCCCACCATGGGAACGACTCCGCTGAGGCGAGCATGGGCACCGAACGTGGTCAGGTCCAGCCCTGCCACCTGCGCGGTGTCCGTGTCGCCGGGTCGACCGCCGCCACCTTCGGCGAACAGCACCAGGGGCAACCGGTCGCGGAGTGCGATCTGCAGCAGCCGGTCGGTCTTCTGGTGATTGCGCATGCCCTGGGTGCCGCTGAGCACCGTCGCGTCGTACGCCATGACGGCACAGCGCGACGCCGGCGGTTCGAACAGGTCGCCGTTCACGCTCCCGACGCCTGTGACGAGTCCGTCTGCGGGGGTGTTCCGGATCAGGTCGTCCAGATCACGACGCGCCGTCTGCGCCGCGTAGGCCAGCTGCCCGTACTCGACGAACGATCCCTCGTCGCACAGGTCGGCAATGTTCTCGCGCGCCGTGCGCAAACCCTTGGCGTGGCGCTTGGCGACGGCGTCCGGCCGAGCCGCGTCCAGCGTCAACGCGTGACGGTCCAGCACCCGTTGCAGATCCGGCCGGAGCCGGTCGTGGGAACGATCCGCCTCCTCGGCGTCCTCGTCGGACTCGGCGGGCTCGGCAGCCGGTCCCACCTCGAGCAGCAGCTGATCGAGCGTGACGGTGGCACCGACGTCGACCGCGATCGACGTGACCGTGCCCGCCTGCTCGGCCCGCACGACGTGCTCCATCTTCATCGACTCGACGATCACCAGCGCCTGTCCCGCGCGGACGGTCGATCCGAGCTCGGCCGGGACGGCTACGATCGTGCCGGCCATGGGAGACAGCACGAGGTTCATCGAGTGATCACTCCTTCATGACGTGTCCGACCACCCAGGCTGCACGACTACACGACTCGGCGTCGATCCCGGCGGGCGGTGGTCTGGCCGACTCTAGACTGGCGTCATGGACTGGGGCGCCGGACACACCGTCGTCGTCGTCCCCGTCGGTGAGCTCGAACCATTCGTGCTGGCGCGCACCCGTCACTACGACGAGGCCTGGGTCTCGACCGATCCGGCCTTCACCCACGCCCACGTGACGCTGCTCGCGCCGTGGGTCCGCGAACCGTCGCGGGACGATCTGGCCGTCCTCGGCGCCATCGCCGCGACCACACCACCGTTCGAGTTCAGCGCGTCGCACGTGCAGCAGTTCCCCGACGGCACGATCCACCTGCCTGCGGACCCGCCCGACGACCTGTCACGACTCATGCGCCGCATCGCGGACGCTTTCCCGCAACACCCGCCGTACGGCGGCGTGTTCGGATCGATCGACACCTTGACACCACACGTGACGCTCGATCGCGCCGCCGGTGGGGTCACGGTCCGATCCACGCAACGACTACTCGCCGATCTGGTCCCGACCACGTGTGCAGCGGATCGGATCGAGGTGCACTGGTACGCCGAGCGCGACTGTCGGGTGCTGGCGTCCTTCGATCTGGCTCCGATCGCCTCACTGAGACGGTAACCTCGCGGCGTGCAGACGCCACGACGAACGCGCCACCGGCGCAAACGAGTGCTCAACCGTCTGGTTCTCGCCGGGTGGCGATGGGCCGACACGTTCGGCACCATCACCCCGGAGACCGCACGCGCCGACCGGTTCGCCCGTTTCGGTGAGGGCAGTGCGATCGGCTTCCCCGTCGCGACGCTGTTCGGCGAGCGTCAGATCCACATCGGCGAGAACACCATGATCGGTCGCCACTGCACCCTGTCCGTCGGCTACTCGGCCGACGACCACCACGAGCGCAGCGACGGACTGGTCATCGGGGACCGATGCGTCATCGGCGCCCGGTGCACCTTCACGGCCCACGAATCGATCGTCATCGGTGACGACGTGTGGTTCGGTCAGGACATCCTCGTCTCCGACGCCGGTCACGGCTACCAGGACCCCGAGCTCCCGATCGGCGTGCAGCTGGGCCCGCACCAGCCGGTCAGCATCGGTCGGGGATCCTGGATCGGCCACGGCGCCGTGATCCTGCCCGGCACGACGATCGGCACGAACGTCGTCGTCGCTGCCGGATCGGTCGTACGAGGCCACGTGGAGGACCACGCAGTCGTGGGCGGGGTTCCGGCGACGGTGTTGCGTCGCTACCGGGCCGGCACCGGCTGGGTGGCCACCAACGACTCCGACGACGTGCGCCCGGCGCACCGCCAGCGTTGGCAGATCCCGGCGGCGCCGGGCTCGACCGAACGTATCGACCCTAGGTCGCGGGGCTCTCGTGTCGACGGCCCGAAGGCAGGCTTTCGGGAGTAGTCTCCCAAGATGGGCGTGACAGAGCGGCTCTACGACCGCTTGTTGACACCGATCCCCGATGCCGAGCACCGGTTGCCCCCCGGGGTCCGCGAGAACATCCCGACCAACGGCGTGCGGATCGTCGGCGCCAGTGCGTTGCAGTCGTCAGGTGACCACGGGATCAACGCCTCGACCGTGCTGCCGTGGTTGCTGGTGACCGTCGGCGCACCGACCGCACTGATCGGCTTGCTCGTGCCGATCCGCGAATCAGGATCCATGCTGCCGCAGGCATTCCTGACCCCGTGGATCCTGCGGGTGCGCCGGCGCAAGAACGTCGTCGTGACCGGTGCCCTGATCCAGTCTGCCGCCGTCGGCGTCATCTCGCTGACCGCCGCCGTCGGAACGGGCCTGGCTGCAGGTCTTGTCGTGGTCTGCGCCCTTGCGGTCTTCGCCTTCGGCCGGTCGCTGACGTCAGTGGCCTCCAAGGACGTGCTGGGCCGCACGATCCCCAAGGGCCAACGCGGTCAGATCAACGGGCTGGCCACCACGGCCGCCGGTTCGGTCGCGATCACGCTCGGGCTGGCGATCCGCACCTTCATCAGCCAGGACGTGCAGGCCTGGCAGCTGGCCGCGCTGACCGGAGGCAGCGCGGTCCTGTGGCTGCTGGTGGCCGTGTGCTGGGCGAGCGTCCGCGAACCCGCCGACGAGGTTCGAGCAGAACCACCCGCACAGGCCCAGGAGCAGTGGTTGCGGCAGATGACCACCACGCTGCTGCGCGATGACCACCCGTTCCGACGCTTCGTCGCCGTGCGGAGCCTGCTGCTGGTCTCGGCCCTCAGTCCACCGTTCGTGGTCGCGCTGTCCATCGACAGCGGAGCCGGCAGTCTGATCGGGCTCGGCGGCTACATCATGGCCTCGGGGTTGGCGGCGCTGCTCGGCGGCCGAATCTTCGGCCGCATCGCCGACCGGTCCAGCAAGTGGTTGATGACCGCGGGAGCCGGCGTCGCCTCGGCCATCATCGTGGTCACCGTGATCGTCGTGGAGTCCGCGTCCGGTGCGCCTGCCGGGCGATGGACCGAGGTGTTCTTCGTGACGGTGTACTTCGCGTTGACCCTGACCCACACCGGGGTGCGGGTCGGCCGCAAGACCTACGTGGTCGACATGGCCGAGGGCGACACCCGCACCTTGTACGTCGCGGTGTCCAACTCGATCCTGGGCCTCGTCCTGCTCGTGGTCGGCGCCGTCAGCTCGGCGCTGGCGACGCTCGACCTGCAGTGGGCGTTGACCTTCCTGGCGGCGCTGGGCCTCCTGGGCGTGGTGACCGCAGCCCGCCTGCCCGACGTGTCGCAGCACCGGGCACCGTGAGTGCTCGACCCGGGCGTCGGAGCACCTCGGCGATCGTGTCAGAAGCTGACGCCTAAGGGTCCACGATCCGGTAGTCACCGGCCTTCGCCAGGGCGCGCGCGATCAGGTCACGGCTCGGCGTGCGGCCCTGCTGGTGCTTGATCCACAGCCGCGTCGGCTCCCCCGGCACGATCTCGAACGTCGCCTGGCCCAACCCGTGGGCGGTGAAGATGTCGAACAACGGCTGCATCGCCTTCTTGGTGTCGCTGTCGTCATCAACGCCTTCGACGAGGAACCGAGTCGACACGATCCTCGCCATGAACCTCAGATCCTCCCGTTGAACGCCTGCAACGCCGAGTCCTCGCGAGTCCCACCACGCCCGTCGCCGAAGTCGGCGTAGTCGCGGATCCACATGACGCGCGCCACCCACTTGACGTGCTTGTACCCGTGATTGGACTCCACACGCAGGCGAGCCGGGGCGCCGAGGTGGTCCGGCAGGTCCTCCCCGTTGCGCTCGTACGCCATGATGGTCTCCTCCTCGGCCATCGTGTCCAGATCGATCACGGCGTAGAACGGTTCACGCGGGCGGTTGTCGTACATCTTCTGCGCCAACCCGTAGGACTCGGTCAGCACGTAGCGCGCGCCTTCGGGCCGCGGACCGAGCACGGCCATCAGATCCGTCAGCCGCACTCCGGTCCACCGCGAGGTGGCCGACCAGCCCTGCATGCACGTGTGGGTGGCGATGTAGGAGTGTTGGGGCAGCTTCTTCAGGTCCTCGATCGTCAGCTTCTTCTCGACGTCGTTGATGTCGTCACGAACCGTGATGGTCAATCCCTCCCAGTTCTGGTCACGGGCGTCGACCCACAGCTTCGACTCCTCCTCCGTCGGCGGCAGCCCGTTGGTCCAGTGGAACTCGGAGATGTCGGCATCGGTGTAGGCGGTCTTCCTGGCCCCCTGCGGGCGCAGGTGGTTGAGGAAGATCCTGCGGCCGATCTCGGTGAACCCGGCCGTGAGCCGGTGCGCGCGCGGTCGGTCGGCCAACGTCCAGTAGGACAGCGCGATCCAGAACGCCACCACCAGCACGATCGTGGCGATCATGATGACCACGGCCTGGGCCGCACGCGCCTGGGTGACCTCCCCGCCGCCGAACACCATGTTCACCACGTTGCGGTCGCGATGGACGAAGAACACCAGGCACACGTGCATCACGATGAACCCGCTGAACATCACCATGCCGATGAAGTGCAGTGATCGGGCGCCCTGATGGCCACCGAGCATCTTGACGAACCGCGGGAACCTGCCACGAATCGCCGGCGACATGCCCAGTCCGGTGATCATCATGAACGGCGCCAGGATGAACACCACGAACGAGTAGCCCAGCTGCTGCAGCGGGTCGTAGGGGGTGAAGTGGCTGATGTCGGGCACCGAGAAGCTCAGGTAGGTCTTCAGCGACTCCCACGCATCGGGGAACACGTCCCACGACGTCGGCAGGAGTCGTCGCCACAGTCCGGTCGCGAACAGCAAGATCACGTACACCAGACCGTTCAGCACCCACAGCATCACCGACAGGCCGTGCCAGTGACGTCCCAGTCCGACGTTCTCGCGTCCGGGGAGGGCGAACACCGGATGGACCGACTTCTCGTCCATCAACGAGGTGTAGACACCCTCCTCCTTCGGCAGCTCGCGCTTGGTGAACTTCAGCCACTCGGTACCCGGTGCACAGTCCTGCCGCCACCACAACCTGGGCAACGAGGAGAGGATCTCGATGCCCGAGCGGATCAACATGCCGATCAGCACGAAGTTCAGCAGGTGCTGCGCGCGTAACCAGAACGGGAAGTCCATGGACGGTCTCCTTCGGTGTGTGGCGGCCGCGGTCCGGCGGTCGTCGGGGTGGTGTCAGTCCTTCGTGGCGATGGTCGCCTTCGGCATGGGTCTACCCGGCTTGTCCAGGAAGTGGAAGATCGTCCAGTACAGGACGCCGATCATCACGCCTCCGCCGACGATGTTGCCCAACGTCACCGGCAACAGGTTGTCGACGAAGAAGTTCGCCCAGGTCAGGTCCGCGTACGCTGCGGAGTCCAGGCCCGCCGAGGTCCAGAACTCGGCCCCGGCAAGATCGCGGATGAGGATGCCCAACGGCACCATGAACATGTTGGCCACCGAGTGCTCGAATCCCGTGGCGACGAACAGGGCGATCGGCATCGTGACCGCCGCGACCTTGTCGACCGTCGTCCTGCCGCTGTAGGCCGCCCAGATCGCCAGACAGACCATCAGGTTGCACAAGATGCCCAGGACGAAGGCGGTGGTGAAGTCGTGGTGGACCTTCTTCAACGACACGTCCAGCACCACGGTCCCCCACCCTCCGTCGGCCTGCTTCCAGGTCCGGCCCAGGTAGACGAGCACCACGATAGTCAGCGCGCCGATGAAGTTGCCGACGAACACGATGATCCAGTTGCGCAACAGCTGCCAGGTCGAGATGCGGCCGCTCGCACGCGCCGTGAGCGTCAGGGTGGACGAGGTGAACAGCTCCGCTCCGGTCAGCACCACCAGCGTCAGGCCCGTGGCGAACACGAATCCGCCGAGCACCTTCGCCACGCCGTAGGGCATCTGCTCGGCTCCGACCTGACTCGTGACGAAGAAGACGAATCCCAGGGCGATGTACCCGCCGGCGGTCAGCGCCAGCAGGAACGACTTGAGCTGATTGCTCGTGGCCTTGCCGAAAGCGGCGTCCTCGGCCGCACGGGCCATCTGCGCCGGCGTGAGGATGCTGCCGTGACGGTGGTCGTCAGCGTTCATCAGTGCTCCCCTCGGCGGCCCGGTCTAGGCCGGTGACTCGTATCGGTCGATCTCGCGGATCTTCGGCCCGTAGAAGCCCTCCGGATCGTGGCGCAGATCCAGCCACAGGTCGATCAACGCGCGGGCGTGGATCGGGGCGATGACGTTCTGTCCCATGCACAGGATCTGGGCGTCGTAGTTCTCCACCGCCCCACGGACGGTGATCAGGTCGTGGGCGGTGGCCGCACGCGCTCCCTCGACCTTGTTCGCCGCGATCGCCGTGCCGACACCGGTCCCACAGACCAGGATCGCGCGGTCGGCCTGACCTGCGACGACGTGCTCGGCGGCCTGGAAGGACACCCCCGGATAGGTGACCTCGGGAGTGGAGATGTCGATGACCTCGGTGACCCGCTCGTCCTGCTCGAGGAAGTCCTTGATCTGATCCTTCAGCACCGAACCGTTGCTCGGGGCCCCGATGACAACGCGCATGTTCCTCCTCCGGTACTCGGAACGTACTACAACTCAGGTGTCACATGCACCGGTTGACATCGGCTCGCGGCAGCACCCGCATCGCGTCCACGCTGAACCACAGCCGATCACCGATCACGGGCAACGCTCCCCCGGTCGACTGCACCGCTTCGTCGAACCCGAGCTCGGCCGCGAGCCCGGAGGCGGTCTCCAGCCGCACGGTCCCGGCCCGCACCGAGACACCGGTCAGCGACACCTGAACCTGGCCGGAGCGTGCGGACACCCGGACGTCGCGCGGTGCGACGATGCCGAACACCGGCCCGTCCTGAGCCAGCGGCGCGTCCGCCGTGCCGGGGATCGCCCCGCCGTCGTACCTCACGTGGCCGTTCGACCACGTCCCGTCCACCACGCAGAAGCCTGCCAGTGCAGCCGTGAAGCGATGACGTGGCCGAGCGGTCAGGCCAGCCGGCGTCGTCTCCTCGATCACCTGTCCGGCTTCCAGCACGACGCACCGGTCCGCCCACTGCCAGGCGTCGGCCACGTCGTGCGTCACCAACACGCTCGTGGTCGCGGTGCGAGCCAGCTCGACCGCCAGCAGGCTGCGTATCGCCACCGCGCTCTCGGTGTCCAGCGCGGCGAACGGCTCGTCGAGCAGCAGCGCTTCGGGCTCCGAAGCCAATGCGCGCGCCAACGCGATCCGTTGCTGCTGACCCCCGGACAGCTCGTGGGGCCGGGCGTCCGCGCGGTCGGGCAGCTCGACGCGTTCGAGCCAGTCGATCGCGATCCGACGTGCAGAGCCCCGATCGTGGCCGCGGGAACGTGGGCCGAACGCGATGTTCTGTGCAGCCGTCAAGTGGGGGAACAATCGCGGTTTCTGGTCGAGCAGGGTGATGTGCCGTTGCTCAGGTCGCAATCGCACCTGCCCGGGCCGTTCGAGCATCCGCTCGCCGAGGGTCACGACGCCCTCGTGCAGCCGCACGATCCCGGCGATTGCCGCCAGCAACGTCGACTTCCCCGCTCCGTTGGGGCCCAGCACGGCCAAGCAGCGACCGGCCGCGACGTCGACGTCAGCTTGCAGGTGGAAGCCGTCGCGGATGACGTCGACATCGGCCCGCAGTCGCCGGCTCATCGGACGGGGTCCTCGCGCCACGTCCGCAACCCGGCGACGATCACGGCTGCGCTCACGAGCAGCAGCACCGCCATCGCGAGCGCGGAGTCCTGGGTGACACCGACCCCGTTGAAGGCGGTGTAGATCGCCAACGGCATCGTCTGGGTGACACCGGGGGCGTTGCCGGCGAACAGCGCCGTCGCACCGAACTCACCCAGCGCCCGCGCAAAGCACAGCACGGTGCCGGCCGCCACCCCGGGCAGGCACAACGGCAGGGTGATGCGGGTCAGCACGCGCCAGCGCCCGGCGCCGAGACCCGCGGCGACCTGTTCGTGACTTGTGCCGGACGTGCGGAGCGTGCCCTCCACCGCGATGACCAGGAACGGCATCGCCACGAACGCCTGGGCGATGACCACCGCGGCCGTCGTGTACGGCAGGCTGAACCCGCTGATCTCGAACAGTGGCCGACCCAGCAGGCCGGACCGTCCGGCCAGCGCCAACAGCGCCAGGCCGCCGACCATCGGCGGGAGGACGAGCGGGACGAGCACGAGCGTGCGCACGATCGCCGCTGCACGTCGCGGGGCCCGGGCGATGACGATCGCCAACGGGACGCCGAGCACTAGGCAGACGATCGTCGCGCACGCCCCCGTCACCAGGGACAGGCGCAGCGCCGCCAACGCTCCCGGCGAGGTCAGATCGGACCAGAACGTGTCCGGATCGACCCGCGAGATCAGCCCGACGATCGGCAGGACCAGCAGGCTCAGTCCGACCAGGGCAGGGACGTACAGGCTGCGTGGCAGGCTCATGCGACGTCGCTCACGGTGCGCCGAATCCGTGCGCGGCCAGGATCGCTTGTCCACGTCGGGACATCACGAACTCCACGAATGCGTGCGCAGACGCTGCCGACGGGGCGGCGGACGCGACCGCGATGGGGTACCGGTTGACGACGGTGTCGGCGTTCGGCGGCGTCACGCCGTCGACCCGGCCGGCCGAGGCCGCTACGTCGGTGGCGTAGACCAGCCCGGCGTCCGCCTCGCCCCACGCGACCCGGTTGAGCACGCTGGTGACATTGGTCTCCTGACTGACCGGCCGGACGTGCACTCCGGCCGCGTCGAGCAGCGCCTCCGATGCCGCTCCGCAGGGCACGTCCGGTGCGCACAGCACGACGGCGAGGTCGGGATCGGCCAGGTCCTGCAGCGTCGTGATCGATCTCGGATTGCCCGGCGGAACCGCGATCCGCAGCGTGTTGGTCGCGAAGATCGTGTGGCCCTCCACGATCCCGGCGTCGGTCACCGGCCGCAGACTCATCTCGTCAGCGAAGGCCACCACGTCGACCTCGGCTCCGTCGAGCAGTCGCACCGCCAACGCTTGGGACCCGTCGTACTCGATGGGTGCCACGCGGTACTGCGGAAAGCGTTCCGTGAACGCATCGGCCAGGTCATCGAAGGCCGCATGCAACGATGCCGCCGCGACGATGACCAGCGGCCCGCTCCCATCGGGTTCGCCATCGGTGTCAAGGCTCCCGCACGCGGACAGGGCGAGCGCGAGAACCAGGACCATCGAGCGTCTCACCTCACCCCTCCTGCGCGGGCCCGTCGACGCGTTGAGCGGTCTCGACGACCACCATCGTCGCCTTGATCGAGGCCGTTGCCAGCGATCCGACCTCGAGGCCCAGCTCGTGCACGGCCTCGGCCGACATCAACGACACGATCCGATGCGGACCGGCCTGGATCTCGACCCGGCCCATCACCGTGTCGGTCACCACGTCGGTGACGATGCCGACGAACCTGTTGCGGGCGCTGGACTCCCGATCGAGCGGGTCCGGCGGTGCACTGGGCCGTTCGCGCAGGAATCGAGCGAGATCGGCTCCGGCGACCACACGGCGACCCGCCGCACCGGTGCCTGCCGGCAGCTGACCGGCATCGATCCAGCGCCGGACCGTGTCGTCGCTGACACCCAGCAGCCGAGCAGCCTCGCTGATCCTGAAATCGGTCATGCCGATCACTATAGAGACGCATCTACGGTATCGATACGTCATCGGTGCCGCAGATGCGTCTCTCGCTGTTCGTGGAGTGCCCTCGGTCGACGACCGAGCACTACCGTGAAGCCATGCCGTCCGTCTCGCACCTGATCTCCATGGAAGAGCACCGAGCGCGCATCCTCCGCGCGGTCCGGCCATCAGCGCCCGAACGCGTACCACTGGACGATGCGCTCGGCCTGGCGCTGGCCGCTGACATCGCCAACCGTTGGCCCGTCCCCCTGTTCGACAACTCGGCGATGGACGGGTACGCCGTCCGACGCAGCGACGCCGAGGCCGGCGCTGTGCTGCGCGTGGTCGCCGACGTCCCTGCCGGTTCCGACCTCGATCCGACCCTGGCCCGCGGCGAGGCGGCCCGCATCATGACCGGCGCGGCCATGCCGACCGATGCCGACGCCGTCGTACCGCTCGAGGACACCGATCTGGGTGTCGGCCTCACCGACCTGCCCGAACGCATCACGGTCACCCGCACACCCGAGCCGTCGGCCTTCGTCCGCCGTCGAGGGGCCGACGCCGCCGCCGGAAGTGTCGTCGTGGCGGCCGGCACCGAGCTGGGACCGTGGCAGCTGTCCGCGATCGCCGCAGCAGGTCACGATCACGTGCAGGTGCACCGCGCCCCCCGGGTCGCGGTGATCTCGACCGGGTCCGAGCTCGTCCCCCCGGCCGAGACTCCGCGACGCGGCCAGATCCCCGAGTCGAACTCGGCGCTGCTGACCGCCGCGGTGCGCGCCGCCGGCACCGACGTCGTGCGGGTGGTGACGGTCCCCGACGACGAATCAGCCCTGCGCGCCGCCCTGGTCGATCAGGATCTCGATGCCTTCGTGCTGTCCGGCGGCGTGAGCGTGGGCGCCTACGACGTCGTCAAGGCGGTCCTGAGCCACGACGGCGACGTTCGGTTCGATCGGGTCGCGATGCAACCGGGCAAACCCCAGGGATTCGGGACCACCGCCGATGGCACCCTGGTCTTCTGCCTGCCCGGCAATCCGGTGAGCGTGGCGGTGTCGTTCGAGATGTTCGTCCGGCCGGCTCTGCGTGCCCTCGGCGGGCACCGGCAGATCGATCGTCCTCGCGTGACCCGCACGGCAGCGACGTCGTGGACGTGCCCCGAGGGCCGCGCGCAGATCCTTCCGGTCGTCGTGGACCAGACCACGGTTCGTCCTGCGTCGCACGGCGGAAGCGGATCCCACCGCGTCAGCACGCTGGCCGCGGCGACGGCTCTGGCGATCATCGACGCCGACGTCGACCGCGTCGAGGAAGGCGACGCCGTCAGCGTCATGATGTTGCCATGAGCTCCGATCGCCGGTTCACCCATCTGGACGCCGCCGGACACGCACGCATGGTCGACGTCACCGACAAGCAGCCCACGGTACGCAGCGCGACGGCCGAGGGACTGGTGCGTTGCCCGCCTGCCGTCGTGGCGGCGCTGCGCGAGGGAGCCACCCCGAAGGGCGACGTGCTGGCCGTGGCTCGCATCGCGGGAATCCACGGCGCGAAGCGCACCGCCGAGCTGCTGCCGCTGGCACATCTGATCGGCATCCACGGGGCCTCCGTCGACCTGTCGATCGTCGACGACGGCGTGCGCATCGAGGCCACGGTTCGCACCGCCGACCGCACGGGCGTCGAGATGGAAGCCCTCACCGCCGTCAGTGTCGCCGCGCTGGCCGTGATCGACATGGTCAAGGGCATCGACAAGGGCGTCGCGATCGAACGGGTCGAGCTGGTCGCCAAGACCGGCGGCAAGAGCGGTGACTGGCATCGCCCTGGACTCTCGTGAGGCGATCGAGCATCATCGAGCCCATCGAGCCGGCCAGGAAGGGTGACACATGAGGCTCCGGTACTTCGCCGCCGCGGCAGAGATGACCGGCCGCCACGAGCAAGACGTGGACGGTCCGATCACGATGGGCCAGCTGCGCGCGTGGCTCGAGTCCGAGTACGGGCCGGTGTTCGCCCAGGTGCTGAGGCGCTCGTCCTTGTTGGTCGACGGACACCGCCCGGGCGACGATGACGCCCTGCCCGACGGCGCGACGGTCGACGTGCTCCCACCCTTCGCCGGCGGTTAGCCCGGGTCCCGCACCTCCGCCGAGGGCTCACCCGCCGATGGCCGACATCGGACGGTCCGGCTGGACGAAACCTGGGTCGTCGATGCCATGTCCGGCCCGTTTGACCGCTATCGACGCACGGACCAGCGCGGCGATGTCGGCGTCGCTGCCGCCCGACCGCACGAGTGTTCGCAGATCGGACTCGTCTCGGGCGAACAGACAGTTGCGCAGCTGGCCGTCGGCCGTCAGTCGCACACGGTCGCACGACCCGCAGAACGGAGCCGTGACCGAGGCGATGACGCCCACCGTGGTGGGTCCGCCGTCGACCAGGTAGAGCTCAGCCGGACTCGATCCTCGTTCGCCCACGGGTTCGAGGACGAAGTCGTGGGACAGTCGTCGGACGATCTCCTCACCCGAGACCATCTGCGTCCGCTCCCAGGTGTGCCCGGCGTCGAGCGGCATCTGCTCGATGAACCGCAGCTGGGCGTCGTGCTCGCGAGCGAACCGCACCAGGTCGGTGAACTCGTCGTCGTTGACCTCACGCATGGCGACGGTGTTGAGCTTCAGCGGGCGCAGCGCACTGTCACGGGCCGCCCGCACCGCCCTGATCACGTCGTCTAGCCGGTTGCGGCGGGTCAGCTTCGCGAACCGTTCGGGGCGCAGTGTGTCGAGGCTGATGTTGAGCCGTTGCAGCCCGGCGGCCACCAGCGAGTCGAGGACGCGGTCCAGTCCGATGCCGTTGGTCGTCAACGAGACCTGCAGCGGACCGTTCGCAGTCCTGATGCGAGCCAGACGCTCCACCACGTCGACCAGGTCGGGCCGCAGCAGCGGCTCACCGCCGGTCAGGCGCACCTCGACGATCCCCAGGTTCGCCAACACCCGCGCGATGCGTTCGATCTCCTCCGCGGTTAAGATGTCGTCGCGGTCCAGCCACGGCACGCCCTCAGCCGGCATGCAGTACGTGCACCGCAGATTGCACACGTCGGTCAACGAGATCCGCAGATCGCGATGGATCCGACCGTACCGATCAACCAAGCGGTCGTCCGTCACGACGTGATCTCTCCCAAGCCGACCCAGCCGGACCGGCCGTCGGTACCGATCTGCTTCTTCCACACCGGCAGGTCGGTCTTCAGCGCCTCCATCACGTTGCGGCAGATGTCGAACGCGCCCGCTCGATGCGCGGAGGACACGGCGCACACCACCGCGACGTCACCCACCGCGAGCGACCCGAGCCGGTGCGTGACGGCGATGCGCACGCCTGCCGCATCGAACCGTTCGACCAGGCGGCGAAGCGCCGAGGGTGCGTCGGGGTGGGCGCTGTACTCCAGCCTCTCGACCGTGCCGCTGGCCTCCGGATCGTGATCGCGAACCGTGCCGACGAAGACTGCTGTGGCGCCCGCACCCGCATCCGCCACAGCGGCCAGGTGCGCGGCGACGTCGAGACTCGACTCGGACAGCTCGGCGAGAGCGATCACGCGTGATCGCCACCGGACAGCTGGGCGATCACGTGGTCGGCGACCTGCAGCACGACCGGGATCCCGTCGCGGACCGCCCCTGGTGATCCAGCCAGGTTCACCACCAGCGCCTGACGACAAATACCGGCCACACCGCGCGACAGCATGGCCTGGGGCAGCTTCTGCACGCCCACGTCTCGAATCTGCTCGGCGATTCCCGGCAGCTGCATCCTCAGCAGCGGCCCCGTGGCCTCGGGGGTCACGTCGCGCGGACCGACTCCGGTGCCACCGGTCGTCACGACGAGCTCGGCGCCTCCCGTCACGGCCGACTCGATGCTGTCGGCGATCGCCGCACGGTCGTCGGACACCGTGACCCGGGCCGCCTGCCAGCCGGCCTCTTCGAGCAGATCGGCGCCCACGCGACCCGAGACGTCCTCGCGCGCCCCCGCTGTCACCCGGTCGGAGACCGTGATCACGACCGCGCGGCGCACAACGCTCATGCCGTGAAGTCTAGGCCAGTACGTGGCGCGAGACCTTCCGCGTCCGCCCGTCAGGTCGGTGAGACACAAAGTCGGGATGACAGGATTCGAACCTGCGACCCTCCGCTCCCAAAGCGGATGCGCTACCAAGCTGCGCCACATCCCGGTGATGACACTCTAGTCGCAGACGACACACTGGATGCATGGCGCCACCCCCATCCGATCCGCTCGACGATCTGCTCGAGGGGGTGTGGCGGCGACAGCCCGCTTGCGGCCGAACACGGGTCATCGCGATCGACGGTCCCAGTGGGGCGGGAAAGACGACCCTGGCTGCCCAGCTGGCCTCCCGGTCCGGCGCCTCGACGCTTCATCTGGAAGACCTCTACCGCGGCTGGCACGGGCTCGAGACCGGGCCCGCAGCAGCCGCACGGATCCTGCAGGCCGTCGCGACCGACGCCATCGCCCGCGAGCCTCGCTGGGACTGGGAGCTCGACATGCCCGGTGCCGACCTGGTCGTGGCACCGGCCTCCTTGCTGATCGTCGAGGGGGTCGGGGCGGGCGCCACCGTCATGTCGCCGTACGTCAACGCACTCGTGTGGCTCGACGGCGACGAAGCGGACCGAAAGCGCCGCGCCCTGGGCAGGGACGGCGACGTCTACGCGCCCTGGTGGCACGTGTGGGCGGCCCAGGAGCGCGTCCACTTCGCACGCGAAGGTACTGCAGCACGCGCCGAGCTGCACCTGACACTGCGTTGACAACCGCCCGTGTGGCATCATGGACCCGCTGCTCAGGCAGCGCTGCGGACGTAGCTCAATTGGCTAGAGTCTCTGCCTTCCAAGCAGAATGTTGCGGGTTCGAGTCCCGTCGTCCGCTCCACAACCGGCCATTCGTGCGGCATGCTTTTCGCCATGGCCGACACGACCCCGTCCCGAACGGTGCTGATCACCGGATGCTCATCTGGGATAGGTCACGCCACCGCCGCCCGGCTGGTCGACCGAGGCTGGAACGTCTACGCCACGGCACGACAGTCGGCCACCCTCGACGAGCTCACCGCGCGAGGGTGCCACGCTCTGCGACTCGACGTCACCGACGAGGACTCGATGCGCACAGCCGTCGACCAGATCATCGCTGAGGCCGGACGCATCGACGCCCTGGTCAACAACGCGGGCTACTCCCAATCCGGCGCCGCCGAGACGCTGGACCTCGACGACGTCCGTCGCCAGTTCGAGACCAACGTCTTCGGGCTGCTTCGGCTCAGCCAGCTGGTGCTTCCCACGATGCGCTCGCAGCGCAGCGGTCGCATCGTGAACATCTCGTCGATGGGCGGACGCCTGGTCTTTCCCGGCGGAGCCGTCTACCACGCCACCAAGTACGCCGTCGAAGCGATCTCCGACGCCATGCGCTTCGAAGTGGCCGGGTTCGGGATCGCCGTCGCAATCGTCGAACCGGGCCTCATCGTGACCAACTTCGAGCAGGCCGCTCTGGCGTCGATGGACGGCCTGACCAGTGGCGACGGCATCTACGACGAGTTCAATCGACAGGTCGCAGCCACGATGTCCGAGGCGTACTCGGGGCCGATGCGTCATCTGGGCGGCGGACCCGACAGTGTCGCGAAAGTGGTGACGCGGGCCCTCGAGAGTCGCCGACCCCGTACCCGCTACACCGTCACGCCGTCGGCGAAATTGGCTCTCGCGGCCCGTCGGGTGATGCCGGATCGAATGTGGGACGCGGCGATGCGGACCCAATTTCCTCGTCCACGCTGACGCGCCGCAAGATCAGCACGGCCCGATCGTCGTCTCCCGCATCGACCTTGGCCAAGATGCGGCGCGGAGCACCCACGAAACCGTGGCTGACCGCTTCTCGCGCCGTCTCGCGCATCCACTCCACCCCCGACATCAGGTCACGTGACTTGGACTCCACGACCCCATCGGTGTAGAACATCACCGCGTCGCCGGGATTCAACCGTCCGCTCGTGGTGTGAAAGTCCGGACGAGACGTGACGCCCAACGCGACGCCACGCGCGTGATCGACCGTCCACTGCTTCTGCGCGGCCGACCAGATCATCGCCGGCGGATGTCCGGCGCTGACGATGGAGTAGTCCCCCGACTCCAGGTCCACGACGACATGAACCGCGGTGGCGAATCCTTCGTCCCAGCGCTGGCGCAACAGGAAGTCGTTCGCTGCGGTGAACAAGCCGACCGGCGGCAGGGAACCGATCAGTCCACCGAGCGCACCCGCGAAGTGAAGCGACTGAGTTCCGGCTGCGACACCCTTGCCGCAAACGTCGACCAGGATCATCTCCAGGTGCGACTCGTCCTCGGAAAGATTCGCGACCAAGAAGTCGCCTGCGTACCGTCCGCCTCCGGCCGACACCACGGCCGATTGCGACATCCAGCCCTCCGGCAGCTCCGGCACCTTGCCTTGGGCTTGAAGTCGATCACGCAGGTCAGCCAGCATCGCCTCGCTGAGCGCAGACGGAAGTCCGCTGCGATTGCGTGACGACTCGATCAACACGATCGTCACGGCCAAGATGATGGCGATCAAGCTGCTCGCACGACCCACCGTCATGCCGTTGGTCACCGACTCGTGCGTGACGCTCGTCGCCAGGGCAATCAGGACGAACCCGACGACGATCAGCAGGTAACGGTGCTGCAACGCCAAGGCACCGATCAGCACCGGCAACAAGAACCAGACCGCCGGAACCGAGCTGTAGGCGATCCAGGACAAGATCAACAGCACCGATGTCACGATCGCGATCGCGAACAGCACCGCGCGCTGACCTTCAGGCGTCCCCGTGCGCCAGCGGAGAAGACGGACGTCGACCCACACCGGAACGGCGCGAGCTGCGCGGCGGAGTCGAGTCGTCATTCCCTGAGCCTAGCCCGAAGTCAGGTCGTCCATGCCTCAACGTGAGGGCTGGCACGACGGACACCAGAACAGGTTGCGACCTGCAACGACGCGTTTGCGCACCGACGTCCCGCACACGTGACACGGCAAGCCGTCGCGGCGGTACACGTACACCTCGCCGCCGTGATCGTCGCGGCGCGGATCGCGTCCCATCACGGCCGGTTCGTGCTCGGGGCGAACCGTGTCGATGCGCTCGCACTCGACTCCGATCGTCATCAGCTCGACCAGATCGGTCCACATCGCCTGCCACCGCACCTTGGGCACGCGACGTCCGGCCGTCATGGGCGCCAGCTGGTGACGGAACAACACCTCGGCGCGGTAGACGTTGCCGACTCCTGCCAGCACCGTTTGGTCCATCAGCAGTGTCGCGATCGGCTGGGAGGACCGATGGATGCGTGCCCACGCCCGTTCCGGGTCGGCATCGGGCCTGAGTGGATCCGGTCCGAGGCGGGCGAACAGCCGCTCGACCTCGGGCGGCGTCAGCAGCTCACACGTGTTCGGGCCACGCAGATCGGCCGTACGTCCCGGACCGTCGTCGGCGGTCGACAGCCGCCACCTGACCTGGCCGACGACCGGCGGCGAAGCGGCAGGGACGATCGCGAACGACCCGTAGAGCCCCAGGTGAACATGGACCACGTCGGCCAGGTCGTCGAACTCGACCAGCAGGTGCTTGCCCACCGCCTCGGTCCCCGCCAGGATCCGCCCATCGAGGTGCGCGGCTTCAGCGGCGAAACGCCCTTGCGGGCTGACCGAGTGCGTGGGCCGGCCCGCGAACGCGTCGGCCATGTCCCGCGCCAACCGGTGGAGGGTGTGACCTTCAGGCAAATCGGCCGGTCTTCTCGTAGGTCAGCAGCAGGTCGATACGCCGCTGATGGCGCGCTGCCTGGCTCCATGGGGTCGTCAGGAACGTCGACACGATCGCCGTGGCCTCGTCGAGCGTGTGCATCCGGGCACCGATCGCCATGATCTGCGCGTTGTTGTGCTCGCGTGCCAGAGCGGCCGTCTCTGTGCTCCACGCCAACGCGGCGCGCGCCCCCTGCACCTTGTTGGCCGCGATCTGCTCACCGTTGCCGGAACCACCGATCACGATCGCCAGGGAGTCGGGCTCGGCCACCGCTGCGGTCGCGGCGTCGACGCAGAACGGCGGGTAGTCGTCGTCGGCGTCGTACGCGAAAGCCCCGTGGTCGACCGGCTCGTGACCGTTCTGGGTCAACCAGTCGATCAGGTGGGTCTTCAGCTCGAATCCGGCGTGGTCGGCGGCGATGTGGACGCGCATCGGGACGTGCTCCTCAGGACGTGGACAACTGCCACGAAACTACCGGTCGTGCCTCCGGCCCGCGCGACCACCACGACTCCCGGGAGGGCGGTGACTTGGCGACGTATCGGATTCTGCGGTGGTTACGCGACCCATCAGACCCTCTGATACGTCGCCCAGCCACCTCGCGCTGGCGTTAGGTCGCTAAGTCACCGCCCCCGGGGATCGGCGGTCAGTCGAAGTTGAGGGTGCCTGTGCGGGTGCGCTTGAGCTCGAAGAAGTCGGGATAGCCGGCCAGAAGGCGGGCACCCTGGAAGACCTTCACGGCGTCCTCACCACGGGGGATGCTGGTCAGGACCGGGCCGAAGAACGCCACACCACCCACGGCGACGACCGGCGTACCGACCTCCTCACCGACGCGACCGATGCCGTCAGCGTGCGAAGCGCGAACCGCCTCGTCCAACGATGCGTCGTCAGCGGCGTCCGCCAGCTCCGTGGGCAGTCCGATCTCCTGGAGCACCTCGACGTACAGCTCGTGGCTGAACTCGCGTTCCTGATTGTGCTTGCGCGTACCGATCGCGGTGTAGAACTCGCGCAGCGCCTGCTGGCCGTGCTGCTGCTCGACGGCGATCGCCAGCCGAACCGGACCCCAGCCGCGCTCGATCATCTCCTTGTACGACTGCGACACGTCCTTGTCCTCGTTGAGCACCGACAGGCTCATGACGTGGAACGTGGTGTGCACGTCCAGGTGTTGCTCGACCTCGAGCATCCATCGCGAGGTGATCCACGCGAAAGGACACAGCGGATCGAACCAGAAGTCGACGTTCTCGGTCTCGGCGGAAATCTCTGCAGTCATGACGATGTCAACAACGGACGACCCGCCCGCATTTCCTCGATCAACGACCGCACGACCGAATCGAGCCGTCCGTCGTTCTGCGCAGCGACCGCCCGCTGCCGTTGATACGACGCGCCGTCGCGGATGATGTCGTGGATTCCGCCCAGCTCCTCCACGCAGTCCAGCCGCTCGGCGACCGGCTCCAACGTCCGCAGCAGCCGCTGCAGATCCGTCGTCACCAGCTCTTCCTCGGCGTGATCGTCGAGGATCAAGAAGGCGTCCATGCCGTAGCGCGCCGAGCGCCACTTGTTCTCCTGCGCGAACCACGGCGGAATGTTCGGCAACGCGTGACCCGCGTCGAGCTCTGCCGAGAAGTGCTCGACCAGGCACTGCGTCAACGCCGACGTGCTCAACAGCTCCGACATCGTGGGGATGCCGTCGCAGACCCGCACCTCCAGCGTCCCGAACTTCGGCGACGGCCGCAGGTCCCACCGGATCTCGTCGAAGACGTCGATGACGCCCGTTCGGGTCAGGTCCTCGGTGTACTGCTCCAGCTCGGCCCACTCCTGGAAGTGGAACGGCAGACCGGCGGTCGGCAGCTGCTGGAACATCAGCGCACGATTGGAGGCATATCCCGTCTCCTTGCCACCCCAGAACGGCGACGAGGCGCTCAACGCCTGCAGGTGGCCGTAATAGGACAACATCGCTGCACTGATCGGCAGCACCTTCGCGCGGTCCTCGATCCCCACGTGCACGTGGACGCCGTAGATCAGCATCTGCCGTCCCCACCACTGGGTGCGGTCGATCAGCGTCGCGTACCGCTCCTTGTCGGTGACCTTCTGGTTGTCCCACCGCGCGAACGGGTGCGTGCCGGCACACATCAGCTCGACCCGCAAGCGGTCGGTCACGGTGCGAATCAGGTCGATGTTGCGCTGCAAGTCGCCGCCTGCCTCACGCACCGTTCTGGCCACACCCGAGACCACCTCGATGGTGTTCAGCAGCAGCTCCTGGCGGATGTGCGGATGCGGTCCGCCACCGACAGGCGCGACTGCGTCGAGCACGTACTCAGCGACCTGCCGCAGGTCACCGGAGTCCTCATCGACCAGGGCCAGCTCCCACTCGATGCCGATGGTCGATCGCTCCGACGGGGCGAAAGGGATCCGCATACCTCAATCATGTCGCACGGGCGGTGCTCGGTGCCCTACGTTCGCTCCATGGGACACGACTCGAGTCAGACCTGGCGACGTGATCATCCGTGGGCCAAGTTCTACGACGCGATCACCGGGAATCGCCTCGTCGGCGGACTGATCTGGAAGATCGGCATGAGCTCGGACCTCGGTGTGCTGCACCGGACCGCCACCCGCGAGCTCGCCGTACTCGAGCCGGGTGCGGCTGTGCTCGACCTGCCGTGCGGCGGTGGAGTCGTGCTGCAGAACGTGGCGCCGGACGCCGCGCTGCGTTACGTGGCCGCCGACATCTCCCCCGCCATGCTCGATCGCACCCGCGCCGAAGCCCGAGCCCGCGGAATCGACATCGAGACGGACGAAGCCGACGTCGAGCACCTGCAGTTCGCCGACGGCGAGTTCGACCTGGTCTTCTCCTTCACGAGCCTGCACTGCTTCCCCGACCCGCGTCGCGCGATCGACGAGCTGGCGCGCGTCACCGCGCCGGGTGGGCGTTTCGTGGGCAGCACGCTGCTGCGCGGTGGACCACTGCGCGAACGGATCACGTGGGCCGGTGGCAACGCCATCGGGATACTCGGGCCCGGCTGTACCCGAGAGGAGCTGGCGCAGTGGCTCGGATCGGCCGGTCTCTGCGACGTCGAGCTGGTCGACTCCGGCGCGATCACCTACTTCGCGGGAACCCGCAGTCGCTAGCCTGAAGCACATGGATGTCGGGGCGCTCGTCTTCTGGACGATCCTGACCCTGCTGGTGGCCGTCATCGTGTGGGTCCGCGTGAAGGTACGTCGCATGGCGGCAGCGCAACGCGGGACGACGGTCGCCCAGTACGCCGAGCGGACGCGGGCGGTCTGGGCCTGCGACCCCTCGATGTTCACGCCCCGTCCCGAGCACTGGCCACTGGCCGTCGCCGCGCCGTTCAGCATCGAGAACCGCGCCGCGTGGGACCGACTCGACCTCACCGAGCTCGACGGCCCCCGACGCGGTCTGGCCGACGCGTGGTCGATCCGTTCACGTCCCGAGCTGCTGGGTCAGCTGCACGCGTTGCTGCGGGAGGGACACCGGGTGGGCTTCGCCGACGAGGTCACGACGTGGAGCGTGCACGATCCCGCCACGATCGACGGCCACGACCACGACACCGACGAACTGCGCTGGCGTGCCCAACAGGTCAAGAACAACGCCCGAGACATCCGATCCGTGCGCTTCGAGGCGTGGGATCTGGTCCGGGCCGCCATGCTGGTCCGTGCAGGGCTGTCCCTGGGCTGGCTCACCCGTGACGAAGCGCTCGACACGCTGTTCCTCCTCTCCCCCACCCTGCATCGCACCTACGCCGGTTGGCCGGATCTGGGCAGACACTTCTTCACCGCGCGCTGGTACTGGTTCAGCCAGGACGGCGCACCGATGATCGATGAGGACAACTACGACGCCGGTCGAATGCGGTCGTTGACCGACCCGGTGACGGGGCCGTGGTCACATGTCCCGTGGGACGTGACGCTGCCACCGAGCCGGCTCCTCCTGGTCGATGCGCTGATCGACGAAGGCCTGGTACCGGGCGTCGCCGAGCCGGCCCGCACGCAGCTCGGCGAGCTGATCGACAGGGCCATTCATGACCGTACGGCCCCGTGAAAGAGTGGGAACATGCCTGGAACCAACCTGACCCGTGAAGAAGCGCGCACCCGCGCATCAGTCATCTCGACCGAGTCCTACGACGTCGAGCTCGACTTGACGCTGGACTCGGCAGAACGCTTCGGTTCGGTCACCACGATCCGGTTCTCGGCCACCCCGGGCGCGTCCACGTTCGCCGACCTGGTCGATGCCGAGATCTCGTCGATCACGCTGAACGGCGAGCCGGTCGACGTCTCGGCCTACTCCGACAGTCGCATCGCGCTGACAGGACTGGCCGAGCAGAACGAGTTGCGCGTCGAGGCGACCTGCCGATACTCCCATTCCGGCGAAGGCCTGCACCGGTTCGTCGACCCAGCCGACGGCAAGGTCTACCTGTACACGCAGTTCGAGGTGCCCGACGCCCGTCGCGTGTTCACGACGTTCGAGCAACCCGATCTGAAAGCCACCTTCGACTTCCACGTCACCGCGAGCGCCGACTGGGCAGTGGTCTCGAACACCGCCACTCCTGAGCCCGTCGCGGCAGGCGACGGCACGGCGACGTGGCACTTCCCGACGACCGAGGTGATGTCGACCTACATCACGGCGCTGGTCGCGGGGCACTACGTCTCGGTCCACGACACGTACTCCGGTGCCTTCGGCGACATCCCGCTGGGTATCTACTGCCGACAATCGCTGGTCGAGCACTTGGACGCCGACGACATCTTCACGATCACCAAGCAGGGGTTCGGGTTCTTCGAGAGCGCCTTCCAGATGGGCTATCCGTTCGGCAAGTACGACCAGCTGTTCGTGCCCGAGTACAACATGGGCGCGATGGAGAACGCCGGCTGCGTGACGTTTCGCGACGAGATGATCTTCCGCAGCCGCCAGACGGTCGCGGCCTACGAGTCGCGAGCGAACACGATTCTGCACGAGATGGCCCACATGTGGTTCGGTGACCTGGTCACGATGAAGTGGTGGGACGACCTGTGGCTCAACGAGTCGTTCGCGGAGTTCGCCGCGTCTCACGCCAGCGCCAACGCCACACGGTTCACCGACGCGTGGACGACGTTCGCCAATCAGCGCAAGAACTGGGCGTATCGACAAGATCAGCTGCCGTCGACACACCCCATCGCGGCCGACAACTACGACCTGCACGCGGTCGAGGCCAACTTCGACGGCATCACGTACGCGAAGGGCGCTTCTGCCCTCAAGCAGCTGGTTGCCTGGGTCGGCGAGGACGACTTCTTCGCCGGTCTGCGCAGCTATTTCACCAAGCACGCGTTCGGCAACACCGAGCTGAGCGACCTGCTCGACGAGCTGGAGGCCGCCAGCGGTCGAGAGCTGCGTTCGTGGGCTGCCGAGTGGCTGCAGACCTCCGGGGTGAACACGTTGCAGGCGGCGTTCGACACCGAGACGGTCGACGGGATCGAGACGTTCACGTCGTTCGCCGTCGAGCAGACGGCCAGTGATGCTCACCCGACCTTGCGTCGTCACCGCATCGCGATCGGCCTGTACAGCTTGCGCGACGGAAAGCTGGTCCGCACCCATCGGGTCGAGACCGACATCGAGGGTGCGTCGACCGACATCCCCGATCTGGTGGGGCAGCCGCGGCCCGATCTGGTGCTGTTGAACGACGACGACCTGACGTACGCCAAGATCCGGCTGGACGAAAGGTCGCTCGGCACGCTGGTGCAGCACATCGCCGCGTTCGATGACTCGCTGCCACGGGCCCTGTGCTGGAGCGCGGCGTGGGACATGACCCGCGACGCCGAGCTGCCGTCGAGTGACTTCGTGTCGCTGGTGCTCGCGGGTGTCGGTACCGAGTCGGACCTGACCGCCGTGGCCTCGCTGCTGCGCCAGGGTCTGAGTGCCGTGAACCTGTACACGCCGCCTGCCCAGCAGGTGACCGTGCGCACGCAGTGGGAGGACGGTTTGGCTGCGCTCGTCGACGCCGCGGAGCCGGGCAGCGATCATCAGCTGGCTCTCGTCCGTGCCTACTCAGCAGCTGCCACCACGCCGGAGCGCCTCCGCGACCTGCTCGACGGCGCGCTGCCGGGTCTGGCCGTCGACACCGATCTGCGGTGGACGCTCGTGACGGCGCTGGCCCGCATCGGAGCTGCCGACGAAGCCGAGATCGCTGCTGAGCTGGCACGCGACAACACGATCTCGGGGCAGGAGCGCGCAGCGGCAGCGCGCGCGATCCGGCCCAGCGCCGACGCCAAGGCCGCGGCGTGGCAGGCCGTCGCAGTCGACGCGTCGACACCGAACGAGACCCGTCGCCAGACGGCCGTCGCCTTCCAGGTGACGGGTCAGGCCGACGTGCTGGCACCCTACGTCGAGCGGTACCTGGACATGGCCGACACCATCATCGAGGACCAGGG
>Ga0180217_1000483_pt1 | contig 63822 bp, 64 predicted proteins | sample eDN3rd37CBELigOP_FD_128521 | JGI IMG/M metagenome (GOLD analysis project Ga0180217, IMG submission 128521) | Enriched Organic Plus compost microbial communities from Emeryville, California, USA - eDNA 3rd pass 37_C BE-Lig OP (version 2) (version 2) ...
CCGAGGATCAAGTGGACGACACCGGACAACGAGGTCCGGCACATCGGCATGCCTGCGGCTCCTCATGACCGGACGAACCCGATCAAGCCCTCAGCACCATGATCATCGGTGGATCCGGGCTTAGCAACCCAGCGGCTGCGCGAATCTGTGTAGCCCTCACGCTCCATCGCGAGAAACTCCTGCAAGTCGTCGTGTCCGACAAGGCGCGCCAGACGGCTGGCCTTGAGGACGACCTCCGACGCCTTCAAGCGCTGTAGTTCGATGTCTTCTAACAGCGCTTCCGCCAGTCGCAGCGCTTCGGCTTGTCGGTCCACGCTCTAATCAGACCACTCAGCGGGGACACGCCCGGCCGAGTCGTTACCCAGGTCGAGCGGCTCGAACCCCGAGCGGTCGGGCTGTTCCCATCCGTTCCGCGAGTACAACTGCGCGGTCTGACGCTCGATGTGCTCGCGCAGTTTGTGCGCCGCCGTCTCGTTGTATCCGTCCCGTCGGAACAGTCGCAGGTTCTGGCTGAGCGCCTGCGCCCATCGCATGTACGGGTCAAGCGACGCGAGGCGCTGATCCACGGTGTCGCCTGGTTTGGCTCGGTCCATGACCTGTCGGGCAACCGCCGCTCCGTAGCGGCGTTCAGCTTCCAGCCATTCGTCCAGACCTGACCAGTCGGGCAGGCTGTCCACCAAGTCGATGCCCGCGATCCGCAGGTCTTGCAGGCGCGGGCCGACGGCTTCCATCGTGGGGTCGAACCCGATGAGCCGCTGCACCGCTGCTTGCATCCGTGACCAAAGGGCAGCCTCCTCCGCCTTCATGGCGCGTTCATTGGCCTCGCGGGCATTCCGGTTGGCCTCCTGCGAATGCCGGTTAGCTTCGTCGGCACGGTAGTTCGACAACCGTGTTCCGACGACTGCCCACGCAAGCGAGCCCGCCGCGACAACGAGTGATCCCGCGGCAACGACCAGCGTCCAGTCCATGGCCCCATCATCCTCGACTTGCTGCATGCAACGCAGCACCAGCGGCGCGATCAGGTGATACATAGCGCTGAACAGGATCGTGACTCCTGGAGTTCTGCCAGGCTGGCCCCGCGGGGGGAGGAAACCAGCCAATTACTCTGCGTCGACCAGATCTTTCACCGAACGTTCCAGTGCGACTGCTACTGCTTCAAGCGTCCCGATGGTCGGGTTCGCACTTCCTGCTTCTAACCGCCGGATCATTTGTACCGACACGCCTGCCGTCGCCGCCAAGTCTTCTTGGGAATGGCCACCTGTCGTGCGCAACGCGCGAACATTCTCCGCGATCTGCTTCCGAAGCCGGTCCGATGGGGCTGCGTGGGGAGCGTTCTTGCGGACTGGCACCGGACAACGGTCCCCCGCCGCGACCATTCTTACCAGAACATATAAGTTCCCTACGGTGCAGGTGGGTTGGCCTCCTGCGGACGGAGGAACTTTTGATCAACCCACTCCTCGCGAGGGACTCTCAATTGGCTGGAGAAGCCGTCCCAGCTGGGCCATTGCGATTCGCGTTCTACGGCAGGTGCTCAACCGAAGACAACCAGGACCCGGACACCTCGCGGGCCTGGCAGCGCGACATCGCCGACAACTTGGTTCGGGGTCATGGCGAGATCGTTCAGGACTACTTCGACATCTCCGAGTCCCGGTCTATCCCCTGGATCAGGCGTCCACAAGCAAGCAGGCTGCTGCGTGCCATCACCAACCCGAACCGCGGATTTGACGCTGTGGTCGTCGGTGAAGGCGGACGTTGTTGGTACGGCGCACAGTTCAGCGACGTCGCTCCGCGGATGGAGCATTTTGGTGTCGAGATCTGGACCCCCGAAGTCGGAGGACGCTTCGAGCACGACAACTCGGCCCACAGCCTCGTGATGGCCGTGACCGGCGGGATGAGTGAGAACGAACGCCGGCGCGTACAGGAGCGGACCCGGACTGCTATGGCGGTCCAGGTTGCCCAAACCGGACGGTTCCAAGGCGGGCGTCCGCCCTATGGGTACCTGCTTGAGAGTCAAGGTGCGCATCCGAACCCAAGGAAGGCAGCCGAGGGCTACACGCTCAGGAAGCTCGTGCCGGACCCGAGCGCTGCGCCGGTCGTTCAATGGATATTTGAGCAGTACTTAGCCGACGTCGGCGTGCGAGCGATTTGCCGAATGCTCAACGACGCCGGCGTGCCGTGCCCCGCCGCTCACGATCCCACCCGGAACCGGCATCGGCGTGGCCTAGCGTGGATTCCTTCCACCGTAGGAGCGATCGTGCGCAACTCTCGTTACACCGGATTCGAGGAGTGGGGGAAGTTCCGCCGGATCGAGCGCCTCCTCGATCCGGATGATCCGCACCTTGGGAAGCGCCGCGCACTTGAGAAGTCATCGACTCCACCCGCCCGTTCCCACGAAATGACACACGAGCCCCTGATAACGACCGCCCAGTACCTCGCGGCCGAAAAGATCTGGCGGCGTAATGCCCAGGTCAGGCAGCGCGAAGGAAACCAGGCTCCCGTTCATCTCCTGCGGCGAATCGTCCGATGCGGCGGATGCGAGCGGCGGATGCAACTCGAACGCCGCAAGGGTGACCTCTGGTACCTACGGTGCCGTGCACGCGACCTGACTGTCAGCAATGACGCGCACCACCCAGGGAACATCATGGTGCGAGCAGAACGAGTCGTGCGGCTCGCAATCGAGGCCATTGACGGTGCCCTTGAAGGCCATACGCCGCTCCAGGTCGTCACGCGAGAACCCGATCAAGCTGCGCTCGACACGCTCGAGGTCGAACGAGCCGAGCTTCGTCAACGGCACGAGCGCTTAGTCACCGCATACGAACACGGGCTGATCCCGATCGACGAACTGACGCCTCGGATCGCTGAGATTCACGACGCCTCCACGCAGATCGATAGACGCATTGAACTCGCAGCCATCCGCCTCGAACCACCCGAGGATGCGGCCGAGGAACGACTCCACCACCTTCGCCTGGCACGAAGCATGCTGAACCAACTCCCGCAAGACGCCACCCGCGTGGACGACTTTCGTCGCGCACTTCAAGACGCCCGGGTCGAGTTGGTGTACCACGATGGAGACCAAGCCAATGTCGCGCTGACGCCGCGCGCGGACTGACGATGCCTAAGCGTCAGGCGTGTCCGCTTCGTCCCGGCCGATTTACCGGTATTCGTAGAGTCATGGTCATGACCGAAGCTCCGCCGCGCTCCCCCAACTTCGTGTTCGCCAAGATGATGATCTGCACTTATGACGGCAGCACCATGACCCGCGGGAGCGAACGCGCAGGGATTCGTTGCACTTCAGCCGACCATCCGCGCCCAGCCCCGCGAGGGAGTCTGACGGTCCACCCGCAATTGCTGGAGGAAGCTGGGAGACGGTTTCTCCAGCGCGAGTTGCTCGATCGCCCACTGGCCGAACTCATCGCCGAGTTCGCGAACGAGGAAGCGCCGCTCACGAGCGGGAACCGCGCGCAGGTTGACGACATGACTCGGCAAGTCCTCGAAAGCTCGGTGAGCGGCTATGCCGACGCGGCCATGCGAGAGAGTGTGATCGATGAGAACCGCTGGTTGCGAGTCCTGGGCTTCGAAGCCGAGTGCGACGGCCTATGGCAGCGCGCGACGTTTCGCGTACAACCCTGGATACCAGCCCGCGACTACAACGGTTACCGCCACAACCGTGCACAGTTCGCTCATTCCCTGTACGCCGAGGTATCGCTGTAGTTGGGGATCTGCTCGGGCTTGCACCTCCGTTCGCTAGACGGCTCGGAGGCCTTTCGCTGCCGTCACGACGGCATTCTCGGGGCCACCCGTCGAACCCGCCTCGACCAGGATTCCAAAGAAAAAGGCCCCCGCTCCCGCGAGGGCCTTCACTTCAAACTCCCCATTTTGGTAAGTTTGGTAATTCCGTGTCCGAGGGGGGACTTGAACCCCCACGCCCATTACTGGGCACTAGCACCTCAAGCTAGCGCGTCTACCATTCCGCCACCCGGACGAGTGGTGCTTCCTCGTTGCCGAGGCAGCACTGAACTCTAGCAAATGCGCTGCCCGGTTCCGAATCGCGGTCGAGGCCGCGGTGTGATGCCGACCATGGCGGGCCGGGTGGTTCATCGGGGAGAATTGGGTGAGGCCCCGGGAAAGTATGAGTTTCCCGGGGCCTCTAGGTCGGATGGGTCTGATGATCTCCCATCCTCATCCCGATCTCGTCACCTCTCCCGCCGGCCTCATCACGGGCCGACCGCCTTCGGCTTGCGCCTCCGGCCATGGGATCGGATCTGATCTCGTTCCCGCTCTTCCGAAGAAGTGCGTAGGACATTTCTATGCCCGGCTCTCGGACTTGGCAAGAGCTTTTTCGCAGAAATTTCAGGAAATTCCGCGATCCACAGGGTTGCCCACAGGTTGTGTGACGTAACCCACAACTCACCGTCAGTTGCCCACAGGTTGTCCACATGTGGATGAGTCAGAGCAGGTGCGAGATGGTGTGAATGGTCAAGCCCGCCAGCCCACCGACGACCGTTCCGTTGATCCGGATGAACTGCAGATCCTTGCCGACGTGCAGCTCGATCCGTTCGGCGGTCTCCTTGCCGTCCCACCGGTTGACTGTCGCGGAGATGATCGTGGCGACCTCGCTGCCGTAGGTGGCGACGGCATACGAGGCGATGTCGGCCAGCCGGTCATCGAGTCGATCGGCCAGCGCCTGGTCCTCGATCAGTCGGCGAGCACCTGTCTCGACCTCCTCCAGCATGCGTGTCCGCAGCAACCCGTCCTCGTCGCCGAGTGCGCCGATCAGGGCGCGGCGCAAGGCGTCCCACAGCCGGATCGAGGTGTCGAGAACCCGAGGCTGCGTCAGGATGCGCGCCTTGAGCGCCTCGAACCGCTGCATCGTGTCGGCGTCGTGCTGCAGGTCGTCGGCCAGATCGGCCAGCCACCGATCCAGCGCCTGCCGCGCGGCGTGGTGCGGCTGCGCACCGATCTCGTCGATCCAGCGCACGACCTGCTTGTGCAGCCACTTCGACACCCGCTTGTCGAGCCACTCCGGAGTCCAGTCCGGTGCCCGTTCCTCGATGATGGCGGTGACCTCACGCTCGTGACGACCCAGCCAGTCGCCCAGCTCGTCGAGCATCAGGTCCACGAGGCCGTCGTGGGCGCGGTCGGCCAACACCTGCGACAGCAGCTGCCCGACCGCCGGGCTCAACGGCTCCTCGGACAGACGGGGGAAGACGGCGTGCTCGATGATCGCGGCGACGTCGGGCTCCTTGACGTACGACAGCGCATCGGAGGCGATCCGGGCCGCCTCGGTGACGACCTTCGCTGCGTGGTCGTCATCGAGCAGCCACTGACCGACGCGCCGACTGACGTGCGCCGACTCGATTCGCTCGCGGACCACCTCCTCGCGCAAGAAGTTCTCGGCCACGAACTCCTGCAGGCTCTCCCCCAACGTCTCCTTCCGTCTGGGGATGATCGCGGTGTGCGGGATCGGCAGGCCCAACGGGTGCCGGAACAGTGCCGTGACCGCGAACCAGTCGGCGATCGCGCCCACCATCCCCGCCTCGGCTGCGGCGTTGACGTATCCCCGCCATCCGTCGTCGCCGTACGTGATGGCGTACACCACCGCCGCCAGGACGAGCAACGACAGTGCCACGGCGCGCATCCGACGCAGACCGCGACGGCGGCCCTCGTCGGCTTCGGTCAACTGAAGCGACAGCGGAGCAGGGGCAGGGCGGGTACGGGTCGTATCGGTGCCGGTCACGGCACAATCATTCCGCGTCGGTGCTTCACGTCCCCATAGACTCTCCGCTATGAGCTTCAACGAGAACTCGTCGCTCGACACCAGCCAGGTCACCGGCGGTGGCGGCGGAGGTCGCACCGGAATGGTCGTCGGCGGCGGCGCGGGCGGGATCGTGCTGCTGATCCTGAGCCTGCTGTTCGGCCAGAACCTGATGGGCACCGATACCAACCCGTTCGACACCAGTCAGGTCGGATCGTCCGGATCCGAGGCAGCTGCCACCGACTTCTCCCAGTGTCGAACCGGCGCGGACGCCAACCGGGACGTCACGTGCCGGATCATCGGCACGGTCAACAGCGTCCAGGACTACTGGGCCGATGCGTTGCCTGCCGACGTCCAACGCCAGTACCAGCCGGCCAAGACGGTGATCTACTCCGGCCGGACCCAGTCCGCCTGCGGCACGGCGTCGAATGCCACGGGACCGTTCTACTGCCCGGCCGACGAGTTCATCTACATCGACGCCAGCTTCTTCGACGAGCTGACCAGCCGGTTCGGCGCCGACGACGGCGCACTGGCACAGGAGTACGTGATGGCCCATGAGTACGGGCACCGGATCCAGCACATCCTGGGGATCCTGCAGAAGGGCCAGGACGGTCGGACCGGCCCGCTCAGCGGAGGCGTCCGGATCGAACTGATGGCCGACTGCATGGCCGGCGTGTGGGCTCACCACGCCTCGACGACGCAGGACGCCGCCGGCAACACCTTGCTGCAGCCGTTGACCGAGGCCGACATCGCCTCGGCACTGTCCGCCGCCGCCGCGGTGGGCGACGACCACATCCAGGCCGAGCTGGGCGGGGGCGTCGTGAACTCCGAGTCGTGGACCCATGGGTCGAGCGAGTCACGCCAGAAGTGGTTCCTGACCGGCTACCGGAGCGGGACCATCAACTCCTGCGACACCTTCGGCACCGACGACCTGTGAACGGGGACGCCACCGTCCCGAACCGGCGCCGACTCGGTGCTGAGGTCTGGCTCGTCCTCGGCCTGTCGCTGGGTGCGTCGGCGATCTACTCCGTGCTGTCGCTGGCCGACAAGCTCAGTCGCGGCCCGCTTCGCGACGCGACGGCCACACTCAACCGGTCGGTCAGCGATCGCCCCTGGTTCGACCTGACGTACCAGCTGGTCGGCGTCGGTTTCGCGCTCGTACCGGTCCTGCTGGCGTTGTACTTCATGGCCGTGGACGGCGACGAACGCTCCGTCCGCGATCGTCTCGGACTCGATCGTGAGACGTGGTGGGGGTCGCTGCTGTGGGGCGCCGGGCTGGCCGCCCTGATCGGGCTGCCGGGGTTGGTGGTCTACGCGGTCGGGCGCGAGCTGGGAGTCACCGCCGAGATCGTCACCAGTGGACTCGACCAGTACTGGTGGACCGTTCCGGTGCTGGTCCTGCAGGCCGCGAAGAACGCGATCGTCGAGGAGGTCGTGGTCGTCGGGTTCCTGATGACGCGGTTGCGGCGTATCGGCTGGGGCCTGCCGGCCACCTTGGTGGCCAGTGCACTGCTGCGAGGCAGCTACCACCTTTACCAGGGCTTCGGTCAGGCGTTCGGCAACGTCGTGATGGGCGTGATCTTCGGCTGGTGGTTCCACCGGACCAGACGCGTGCTGCCGTTGGTCGTGGCGCACACGATCCTCGACATCGTCTCGTTCGTGGGCTACCAGCTGTTCGCCGATCAGCTGGGGCTGTCGTGAGGGTCACGTGGAGCCCGCGACGATGAGACTGGACGTGCCCGCCGACCTGCCGATCGCCGAGCGGGCCGACGAGATCGCCGCCGCCCTGCGGGACCACCAGGTCGTCGTCGTGGCCGGTGAGACCGGTTCTGGCAAGACCACTCAGCTACCCAAGATCGCCTACCGGATCGGGCGCCGCGCCATCGCGCACACGCAGCCGCGTCGCATTGCGGCGCGATCGGTGGCACGACGCATCGCCGACGAGTGCGAGGTCGAGCTGGGTGCCGAGGTCGGCTACGCCGTACGCTTCGACGACCAGTCGACCCCGGACACAGCCATCCGGCTGGTCACCGACGGCCTGCTGCTGTCGGAGATCCATCGTGATCGCGACCTGCGGCGCTACGACACGATCATCATCGACGAGGCGCACGAGCGGTCGCTGTCGATCGACTTCCTGATCGGGTACCTGCGGGCGCTGCTGCCCCGTCGCACTGACCTCAAGGTCGTCATCACCTCGGCCACGATCGACCTGGACCGCTTCGCCGAGGCCTTCGCAACCGAGCACGGGCCGGCACCGATCATCGAGGTCAGCGGGCGGACCTACCCCGTCGAAGTTCGCTACCGACCGCTGGAGGAGACCGACTCCGCCGATCTGCTGGACGCGATCGCGTCCGCCGTGGACGAGCTTCCTCGTGACGGCGACATCCTGGTCTTCCTGCCCGGCGAGCGCGACATCCGTGACGCCACGGACTTCCTGAACGGCAAGAAGTACCCCCGAACCGAGATCCTGCCGCTCTACGGTCGGCTGTCCGCGGCCGACCAGCACAAGGTGTTCGCCGATCACCCCGGCCGACGGATCGTGCTGGCGACCAACGTCGCGGAGACCTCGTTGACGGTTCCGGGGATCCGCTACGTGATCGACCCCGGGTTGGCCAGGATCTCCCGCTACAGCCAACGGCTCAAGGTGCAACGCCTGCCGATCGAGCCGATCTCCCGGGCCAGCGCGGCGCAGCGCGCGGGGCGATGCGGTCGTGTGGCGGACGGCATCTGCATCCGGTTGTACTCCGAGGACGACCACGACGGTCGTCCGGAGTTCACCGACCCGGAGATCCAGCGGACCAACCTGGCGTCGGTGTTGTTGCAGATGGCAGCGCTGGACCTGGGGCCGATGGCCGATTTCGGGTTCATCGACCCGCCGGATCCGCGTGCGGTGCGCGACGGCGAACGGGTGCTGGCCGAGCTCGGCGCTCTCGATGGGAACCGACTGACCCGGTTGGGCCGAACCATGTCGACCTTGCCGACCGATCCACGCCTGGCACGGATGCTCCTGGCCGCCGATCGCCTCGGTTGTCTGGCCGATGTGCTCGTGATCGTCGCAGCCTTGTCGATCCAGGACCCTCGTGAGCGTCCGTTGGATCGGCAGCAGGCTGCCGACGAGACGCATCGCAGGTTCGTGGATCCCGACTCCGACTTCCTGTCGTGGCTCAAGCTGTGGGACTACGTCCGCGAGCAGCGCCGAGAACGTTCGTCATCGGCGTTCCGGCGGATGTGTCGAGACGAGTTCCTGCACTACCTGCGCATCCGCGAGTGGCACGACGTGCACGCCCAGCTGCGGCGGACCGCGAAGGACCTCGGTCTCGAGCCGGGTACAGCCGGCGCGCACCCCGATCAGATCCATCGGGCGTTGCTGACCGGTCTGCTGTCGAACGTCGGATTGCGGGAGTCCGACGGCCGGGAGTTCCTCGGCGCGCGGGGTGCTCAGTTCGCGATCTTTCCCGGGTCCGGGCTGGCGAAGAAGCCCCCGCGATGGGTGATGGCCGCAGAGCTCGTCGAGACCACCCGGCTGTGGGCGCGGACCGTCGCGCGCATCCAGCCGGAGTGGATCGAGGAAGCCGGACGGCACCTGGTCGTCCGCGAGCACAGCGAACCGCACTGGTCGAAGAAGCGCGGCGCAGCGATGGCCAAGGAGAAGGTGTCGCTGTACGGCATCCCGCTGGTCACCGGCAGGCTGGTGCCGTTCGGCCGCATCGCGCCGGGCATCAGTCGTGAATTGTTCATCCGGCACGCGCTCGTCGAGGGTGAGTGGCGGACCCACCACGCGTTCTGGACACGCAACCAGGCGCTGCTCGACAGTGTCACCGAGGCCGAGGACCGGTTGCGTCGTCGCGACCTGCGGGTCGACGACCACGTGCTGTTCGACTTCTACGACCAGCGGATCCCCGCCGACGTGGTCTCGGTGCGGCACTTCGACTCGTGGTGGAACAAGAGCCGCCGACAGAGGCCGGATCTGCTGGATCTGACACCAGAGCTGCTCGCACACACGAGCCCGGACGAGTCGGAGTTCCCCACCGTCTGGACCTCGGCCAGCGATGGCTACGACGTCACCTACAAGTTCGAACCCGGTGCAGACGACGACGGGGTGACGGTGTCGGTACCGGTGTCCGACGTCATGACGGTCGACGAGGCGACATTCGGCTGGGGCGTTCCGGGGCACCGGATGGAGCTGGTCGAGGCCCTGATCCGCTCGCTGCCCAAGCACCTGCGTCGCGACTTCGTCCCCGCACCGCAATCGGCCGCGGAGCTGGTGCCGCTGCTCGACACGAGCGCACTGGACATCCGGACCGAGCTCGCCCGGCGGATGCGGCAGCTGCGTGGGACGGTTGTCTCGGCGGACGACTTCGACCTCGCGCAGGTGCCCGATCACCTGCGTGTCACGTTCAGCATCGTCGACGGCCGCACCGAGCTGGCACGGGGCAAGGACCTGGCCGAGCTGAGAGCCGCCGTGCGGCCGCACGTAACGGCAGATCTGGTCGAGGAAGCCCGCAGGACCGAGCGTGTCGGCATCACCCGGTGGGACTTCGGCACGATCGATCCGTCGATCACCGTCGGCCAGGCCACCGGCTATCCAGCGGTGGTCGACCGTGGTGGCTCGGTCGCGTTGACGGTCCTGCACGACCCCGTCGAACGCGATGTCGCCATGGTGCGCGGGCAGGCACGCCTGTTGTCGTTCGTCGTGCCGACTCCCGTGGCTGCGTTGGGACGAACCCTCGACCTGCGAACCAAGCTGTTGCTGTCGACCGGTCCGTACCCCGATGCCGCCGCCGTGCTCGACGACTGCTTCCTGGCCGCGCTGGACCACCTGATCGTCGTCCACGGCGGACCGGCGCGTACCGAGGTGGAGTTCGACGAGCTCCGCGACGCCGTGCGTGCCGACACCTTCGACGTGACCGACCGGGCGCTCCACGCGGTCACGCAAACGCTGACGCGCCTGGGTGAGGTGACCCCCGAAGCGTCACCGGCCGGCGAGGACGTCCGAGTTCAGCTGTCGTGGTTGATCTTCCCCGGCTTCATCCGCGACACAGGTGTTGAACAGCTGGCGCGGCTGCCGATCTACCTGCAGGCGGCACGCAGGCTGATTGAGCTGGGCGACCCGCCGGCGCTGGCCGAGGTCCAAGAGCTCGAGGCCGAGTTCCACCGTCGCACGGCCGAGCTGTCCGAGCTGCGCCGGGGTGCCGGCGACGTCCAGACCGTCCGGTGGGCGCTGGAGGAGCTACGGGTCAGCCTGTTCGCCCAGCAGCTGCGCGCGGTCGGGCCGGTCAGCGTCAAGCGTGTCCGTCGACTTCTCGACCAGCTGCCTCAACTCTGACAGCAAATCTGTCATGATCGTGGCCATGGCTACCGACGTCGTGTGCACTGCTGAGATCAACGCACCTGTGGAGAAGGTCTTCGCCTACGTCGACGACTTCAGTCACGCACAGGACTGGATCTACGGACTCGATCGCATCGAGGCGGTCGGTGAACCGACCCACGGCGTCGGCGCCACGTTCGACGGCACCATGAAGGTGGGCATGTCGTTCCACTCGACGATCCGCTGTACCGGCTGGGAGCAGGATGCCTGTCTCGAGCTCGAATCGGTCAAAGGGCTGAAGAACACCCAGCGCTGGACGTTCGAGGATCTGGGCGACGGTCGCACCAAGGTGACCGCCCAGATCAGCTACACGCTGCCCGGTGGGCCCGTCGGCCTGACGATGGCCAAGGCCATCAAGCCGTTCGTGGGTATCGCCATCAGGTCGACCAGTGAGAGCCTGGCCAAGCAGGTCGAAGCGCTGCCATAGGCCGTCGAGCGACGACGTCGTGGCAGCGGTGAGTCACAGACCGATCAGGTCGATGACGAAGACGAGCGTCTTGCCGGACAGGTGGTGGCCACCGCCGGCGGGACCGTACGCCAGCTCCGGCGGGCACACCAGCTGACGGCGACCGCCGACTTTCATGCCGGGGATGCCCTGCTGCCACGCGGCGATCAGGTTCGGCAGCGGGAAACGGGCCGACTGGCCGCGATCCCACGACGCGTCGAACTGTTCTCCGGTGTCGAACTCGACACCGACGTAGTGCACGTCGACGACGCCGCCGGGCTGCGCCTCGGGGCCGTCGCCCACGATCAGATCGGTGATCTGCAGCTCGGTGGGCGCAGGCCCGGGGATGAAGTCGATCTCAGGCTTGGAGGTCATGCGATCGATCCTTTCACATCGGGGCGTCACCGAGCCGAGGCTGGGTTGACCTGACACACTGGCGGTCATGAGAGCAACGGTTCTGCACGACGTTCGCGACATCAGGCTCGAGACCGTCGACGACCCTCAGCTGATCGTCGACTCTGACGCCGTGGTCCGGGCCGTCGCCTCGTGCATCTGCGGGTCCGATCTGTGGCCGTACCGTGGCGCGAATCGTCTCGACGGACCGGTGCGCATCGGCCACGAGCTCGTGGGTATCGTCGAGCAGGTCGGCGCCGACGTCTCGACCGTGGCTCCCGGTGACTTCGTGATCGTGCCGTTCGCCTACTCGGACAACACGTGCGCGGTGTGCGAGCGTGGCGTGCACACCGCGTGCCTGCACGGGGGCTACTGGGGCGGGCCGGATCGCGACGGCCACTTCGTCGACGGCCTGCAGGGTGAGCTGGTGCGCGTGCCGCTGGCGGACGGGACGCTGGTCAAGACGCCGTCCCAGCCGAAGGAAGCACTCATCCCCCACCTGTTGACGCTGGCCGACGTGTTCCCGACCGGTCACCACGCCGCCATGTGCGCGGGCGTGACGACGGGCAGCACGGTGGTCGTCGTGGGCGACGGGGCCGTGGGGCTGTCGGCGGTCCTGGCCGCCAAGCGGCTCGGCGCCGACCGGATCGTGGCGATGTCGCGGCACGAGGACCGTCAGGACCTGGCGCGCCGTTTCGGGGCGGACGAGGTGATCGCCGAACGCGGCGAGGACGGTGCTGCGTTGGTGCGCGAGATGTTCGACGGGATCGGTGCGGACTGTGTGCTGGAGTGCGTCGGCACCGACGACAGCATGAAGCAGGCTCTTCGGTCGGCGCGTCCGGGCGGCTCGATCGGCTACGTGGGCGTCCCGCACGGTGTGAAGGTCAACGTCCCCGCGATGTTCGGTCGCAACCTGGGCCTCAAGGGCGGACCAGCGCCCGTGCGCGCCTACCTGCCCGAGCTGTTGCAGGACGTGCTGGACGGCGTGGTCGCCCCCGGCGAGGTCTTCGACCTGACCCTGCCCCTCGACGACGTCGCCGAAGGCTATCGCGCGATGGATGAACGCCGCGCCATCAAGACACTCCTGACGATCTGACCCCGCTGACGAGTCACTCATTCCCGCTGACGAGTCACTTGTTCCGGACGAGGAGTCACTTGTTCCGGACGAGGAGTCACCAGTTTCGGCATGGCGGTCTCGTGGCGGGAAGCCTCGCTGACTCCTCAGCCGGAACTACTGACTCTCCAGCCGGAACTAGTGACTCGCGAGCGGGAATGAGTGACTCGCGAGCGGGGGTGGGTACGGGCGGACGTCGATCACGGCGTCGAGGTTGAGCGGGCCGTAGATGTGCGGGTAGGTGGTGTCGCCGACGGGGTCGAGGCGCCACGGCGACGTCAGTCGGTGCGTCTCGATGGTCAACAGCAGGACATCGAGGTGTCCGGTGTAGTAGCGCTCGAAGGTGCCGGCCACCTGCTCGGCTGAGGAGGCGTGGATGAATCCCTCGTCGTCGACCGTGCGACCGATCGTCGAGATGCGGTACTCCCCCGCGGCCTGGGCGTCGCGCCAGTCCGCCGCCAACGCCAGGTGATGGATCGTCGTCACACGATCGTCTCGCCGACGGCGTTCAGACGGGCGAGACTGCGCGCGAACTGTTGCACTTCGTCGGCCGTCCAGTCCGACAGCAGCTCCGCGATGCGCGCGCTGGCCGACTCGCGGTACTCGTTGAGTCGCTCGATGGCCACCGGTTCGGCCATCAGCAGCTGGGCCCGGCCGTCGTCGGGGTCGGGAAACCGTCGGATCAAGCCCATCCGCTCCAGTGCGGCGATGGCACGACTCGCGGTGGACTTGTGGACGCCGAGATTCTCGGCCAGCTCGCTGCCCCGAATCCCGTCGGGCTCGGCCGAGATCCCCAGCAGGAACAAGAACGTGCCGTAGTCCAGCTTGGGATGGATCTTCTCCAGGCGCCGCAACGACGTTACCCGGACCCTCCTGATGAACCGCGTCAGCTCGACGTCGACGTCCACGAGGGAGGGCCCGGGTGTACGAGTCATACCGTCACCATACCGAGGCCGAGCCCGGCCGCGGGTCACTTCAGCTGAGACGACGTCAAGTCCAGGAGACGACGAGCCACGATCAGCTGCTGGATCTGCTGGGTGCCTTCGAAGATGTCGAGGATCTTGGAGTCGCGCGACCACTTCTCGAGCAACTCGGTCTCGCTGTACCCCAGGGTCGAGGCCAGCTCCACGCACCGCAGCGTGATGTCGTTGCCGACGCGGCCGGCCTTCGCCTTGGCCATCGAGGCTTCCATCGAGTTGGGCTTGCGATTGTCGGCGAGCCAGGCCGCCTCCAGGGTCAGCAGCAGCGCCGCTTCCCAGTCGGCCTCCATCTGCAGGAACGTCGCAGCCGCCGCCGACTGCGCCTGGGCCGGGCGGTCGTAGTCGATCTCGACGCCGGCCTTCTCCAGCAGGGCCCGGATGTCCTCGAGCGCTGCGCGAGCGCAACCGACCGCCATCCCGGCCACCAACGGACGGGTGTTGTCGAAGGTCGCCATGGCACCGGCGAACCCCTGCTTGGTGTCGATCTCAGGACTTCCGAGCAAGTTCTCCGCTGGAACGCGGCAGTTCTCGAGCACGATGACGGCGGTGTCGGATGCCCGGATGCCGAGCTTGTGCTCCAGCCGCTCGACCCGGATGCCGGGCAACGACTTGGGCACGACGAACGACTTGATGGCCGCGCGGCCCAGGCTCTTGTCGAGCGTCGCCCAGACCACGACGGAATCGGCGCGGTCTCCTGACGTCACGAAGATCTTCTCGCCGTTGAGCACGTAGGAGTCGCCGTCCTTGACGGCGGTGGTCGTGATGGCTGCCGAGTCGGAGCCGAAGCTCGGCTCGGTGATGGCCATGGCGGCCCAGGTGCCCTTGAAGCGTTCGAGCTGCTCATCGGTCGCCACGGAGGCGATCGCCGAGTTGCCCAGACCCTGGCGCGGCATCGACAACAGCAGGCCGACGTCGCCCCAGCACATCTCGATGACCGACAGCACCGACGACATGTTGGTGCCGTTCTTGATCTTGTTCTTCTCCAGCTCGTCGTCGTCGGAGCGGCGGACGCCGGCGGCTCCGGCGCCCTGGCCCTGGCCCGAGTCGCCCATCCCGTCGATCAGCGAGGCGAGCAGGTCCAGCTCCTTGGGGTACTCGTGCTCGGCCAAGTCGTACTTGCGGGAGTTGGCGCGCAGGAAGTTGTCGGCGACCTGGTTCGCCTGCTTGATGAACCCGCGCAGCTTCTTGGGAGTTTCCAGATTGATCATGTTCGTCACCTGGTCCTCAGACGAGGACCGCTCCTTCCATGACGGCGATGGCCCGCAGGTCGCGGTACCAGCGTTCGACGGGATGCTCCTTGACGAAGCCGTGGCCGCCGAGCAGCTGGACGCCGTCGGTGCCGATCTTCATGCCGTACTCAGCGGTCAGCTTGCGGGCCAGGGCGACCTCGCGTGAGCAGTCCAGCCCTTGCTCGGCGCGAGAGGCGGCCTTCAGCGTGACCAACCGCATCCCTTCGAGCTCGATCGCGATGTTGGCGACCATGAAGGCGACCGACTGGCGATACGCGATTGGTTCACCGAACGCCTCGCGGGTCTTGACGTACTCCTTGGTGTAGTCGAGCACCGCCTTGGCCGTGCCCAGGGCCAGGCCGGCCCAGGCCAGCCGTGACAGCCGGATGCACTCGCGGTAGTCGTCGGTCGATCCGTCGCCCAGCACGGCATCAGCCGGAACCTCGACGTCGGTCAGCACCAGCCGGCTCAGACCGGCCGCCCGCAGCCCCATGCTCGGGTCGTCCTGGATCGTCAGGCCGGCCGTGCTCGACTCGATCAGGAACAGGCCCGGACCACGTGAGACTCCGGGCGCTTCCTCGACCTCGGCGGAGACGACGAACAGCTCCGCAGCGGCGCCCCGCACGACGGCGGACTTGACGCCGTTGAGCTTCCAGCCGGTGGCGGTCCTGGTCGCTGTGGTCTGCAGCTCGAGCGGGTCGAACAACGGCCGTGGTTCGGCGATCGCCAAGGCGGCCACGGGCGCGTCGTCGCCGGTGAAGGCCTCCAGATAGGTCTGCTGCTGGGCGTCCGACCCCCATAGCGACACGGCAGTCGCGACAGCGGCGGGCGCCAGGCACGCAACGGCTTGGCCCATGTCGCCGTACGCCAGGGCCTCGGCAACCAGTACACCGGTGACGGCTGAACGCTCCTCGGACAAGCCACCGAGCGACTCGGGGATGTTCAGCAGCGTCAGACCGAACTCGCTGGTCTGCTGCAACACGTCGGCGGGCGTGGTGTTGTCCTGCTCGGCCGCGTCCGCACCCGGGCGCAGCACCTCGGCCGCGAACTCCTCGACGACGCCGACGATCATCTGCTGATCCTCGGTGGGCGTCAGGTCGAACACGCCGGAATCGGAGGTCTTGCCCAGGCGCTGCGGGTCGCCGGAACCCTTGCGCTTCTTGAACGTGCGGTTGGCCGCGCCGGCGACCTGGAAACCGCTCTTCGCGCCCTGGTAGACGGCACGTTCGGTGGCCTTGCGAAGGCCGAGCTTGTCGATGGCCGGTGAGCTGGCGATGCGGTTCAGCACCGCGAGACCGATGCCCATCGGATCCTTGCGATTCGCCACAGGAACTCCTGGTCGTGGTGAGGGGTCGGGCCCGTGTGCCCGCCGCTGACACGACTGTAACGCGTAGTTACAGTCTCGGATACCCATGGTATCCGAGATCTGCGTCACCCGTACGCGGATCATGTGACAGCCGGCCGATACCCTTGCCTGCGTGCCTGACGAGTACCCGACCGCCGCCCAGTCCCGTCCGCTGCCCGAGCCTGGCGACGTCCTGCCGATCACGCGGTGGGGCACCCCTGTGATGCATCACGAGCTGCGCGACGTGACCGAGTTCGACGCGAGCCTGGAGAAGCTGGTGCGCGACATGGTGGCGACGATGCAGGCGGCCCACGGTGTCGGCCTGGCCGCGAACCAGGTCGGTGTCGACCTGAAGGTGTTCGTCTTCGACTGCCCCGACGGTGACGACCGACGCGTCACCGGTGTGGTGTGCAATCCGGTGCTGACGCTCCCCGAGGGCAAGGACCGCAATCTGGAAGAAGGCGACGAGGGCTGCCTGTCCCTGCCGGGCGCGTTCACCGCGTGCGCGCGTCCCGATCGGTCACACGTCACGGGCGTCGACCACACCGGCGCGCCCGTCGAGTTCGACGGCACTGGCTTGCTCGCGCGCTGCTTGCAGCACGAGACGGACCACCTGTTCGGCACGGTCTTCGGCGACCGGGTACCGGAACGGGCTCGCAAGAAGCTCTACAAGCAGCACCAAGAGCTGGCCGACCGCTACCCCGACGACTGGCCGGTCTCCCCCACGACCGACGTCGACTGATCCTCAGGAGAGGCGTTCGACGAACTCCTTGGCCTCCGCCAGACCCCAACCGGTCCGCTCCCGCACGAACTTGATCGCGGTGATGGCCCCAGATGCCTGCCGGACGGCGCGGGCCTCGACGGCGAGCACGTGCTGGTCCACCGCGGAGCTCTCGGTCGTGGGCGAGGCCTCGCGAGCCGATGCACCGCCGTCCCAGTGGTCGATCCAGTTCTTGGCTTCTCGCAACCCCAGCCCGGTTGCGGCGCGGAGCTGCTTGACGGCCTCGATCTTCTTCCCGGCCGACACCAGCTCGGTGATCTGTTGTGCGGCATGCGCATCCAGCGCCGGCCGTACGGCAGGTGGGGAGGGTGACGCCAGCGGGCGCGCGGCCCGGTTGAGCAGGAACAGCAGCGCGATCACGATGACCAGCGCGACGATGACGACCTCAGCCCAGCCCATGGGTCGATCCTGCCATCAGCGCCTGCGGAGGTGCCAGCACGCGACGGCGACGGAGGCGGCGGCGTTGAGCGAGTCGATGCCGGCGGCCATCGGGATGCGGACGCGGATGTCGGATGCGTTCTGCCAGCGATCACTGAGGCCGTGACCTTCCGACCCGACGATCACCGCCAGGCGGTGGATGTTCGGGTCGACGGCATCGAGGTCGACGGAGTCGTCGGCGAGGGTGAGCGCCAGCGACCGGATCTCGTGACGTCGAAGCAGCTCGGGTAGCGCGTACCAGTCCTCGACCCTGGCGAACGGGACCGCGAACACGGCCCCCATCGAGGTCTTGATGGCGCGTCGGTACCAAGGGTCGGCGCAGCGGGGCGACAGCAGGATCGCGTCGAATCCGAGCGCGGCGGCGCTGCGGAAGATCGCGCCCACGTTCGCGTGATCGGCCAGGTCCTCGATGACGACGACCCGCTCCGCGTCCGCCAGCACCTGCTCCGGTGTGAGCGACGGCGGTCGCTCGAGGGCCGCCAGCGCCCCGCGGTGGACGTGGAACCCGGTCAACGTCTCGATCCTGGACTCGTCCAGCACGAAGCACGGCGCAGCCGTGGTCTCGAGGACGTCGGCCAGCCCGTCGACCCATCGCGGAGCCATCAGGAACGAGACCGGACGATGCCCCGCCTCGATCGACCGTCGCACGACCTTCTCGCCCTCGGCCAGGTAGATCCCGCGCTCGGACTCCAGTCGTCGACGCAAGCTGACGTCGCGCAGCCGCACGTACACGTCGAGACGAGGATCGTCGGTGTCGGAAACACGCACGATCTGAGCCACCTGGAAATCCTAAGCGCGCGGACTACCCTGACGAGCATGAGCACACTCGATCGCCCCGTCACCCCGGATCCGTATCCGTTGCTGCCGGCCGTTGCCTCGTTCACCGTCAGCAGCAGCGACGTGGTGGACGGACAACCGCTGAAGGACGACCAGGTCAACCACCTCGGTGACACGTCGCCGCACCTGCAGTGGAGCGGTGCGCCCGAAGGAACCAAGTCGTTCGTCGTGACCTGCTTCGACCCCGACGCGCCCATCGTGTCCGGCTTCTGGCACTGGGTGGCCGTCGACATCCCCGCCGACGTCACGGAGCTGGCTGCCGGAGCCGGCACCGGCGACGACAGCCTGCCGGGCCATGCTTTCCACGTGCGCAACGACGGTGGCGGTCACAACTTCATGGGGGCCGCGCCGCCGCAGGGTGACCAGGTCCACCGCTACTACTTCGTCGTCCACGCGGTCGGCGAGGAGACGTTGGGCGTCGACGCATCGGTCTCCCCGGCCGTCGTCGGGTTCAACTTGGCGTTCAAGACCCTCGGGCGCGCCATCATCCACGGCACCTACCAGCACTGATCCCGCCGGCGCCCGAGCTGGTGGGTTCAGATTCGCGCCGTGGTCACCGCTTGACATCGCACCTTCGTCAGCGCGGTCACGGGGCGAAGCTGTTCGCGATCGACTTGACCTGCGCCACGTACGCCGTCGAGTTGTTGTAGGCGAAGACCGCCGTCCCCCAGTCGTCGGTGGCCAGGTCGCGCTCGTCGTCGCACAGGTGGTTCGCCGCTGCGAGCGCGGCGTCGTCGATGTCGAACGGATCGTCCTCACCGTCGCCGTCGGCGTCGACGCCGTAGATCTGCCACGACGAGGTGAGGAACTGGAACGGGCCGACGGCGTGGTCCCACTCGGTGTCGCCGTGCAGTTGCGTGGACTCCTCGGTCGCCGCGATCGGGCGGGTGCCGTTGGTCCCGTCCAGTGCCGGCCCGATGATCGGCTTGTCCGGCAGCCCCGCCTCGGTCAGTCCTGCGCCGCCCAACGTCCCGTGGGCGGACTCCACCGAGCCGATCGCCGCGATCGTGTTCCACCGCACGTGACAATCCGGCAGCGCCTGGGCGGCGAGGAGCTCGGCCGCGACGTAGGCCTGCATGGCTCGCCGTGGAATCAGCAGGTCGGCCGCCGTCTGCGCCACCCAGTCCGGATCGGGTGACGTCGTCGATCCCTCCGCCATGACGATCTGCGCCCCCGCGTCGGGAGGCGGACTCGTGGGCGGTCCGTCGGACGAGCGGTCGACGACAATCCAGGCGACCAGCACCACCAGCGTGAGGCCGACCGACCCGCCGAGGACCGCCAGACGTCGGGTCAAGTGGACGGAGGAGCCGGCGGAGGCGTCTCCTCGGACGGTCCGGCCTCTGCTGCGGATTCGCCCGGACCGGTCGGCGCCGGTTGCTCGGCGGCCTTCGCCGCCTGCAGCGCCTCTTCGACCGCGCGGGACGTCTCGGGCTCCTCGACCTCGTCGTCGACGATCTCGGCGTCGAGGTCGACCCGGGTCTTCGCGCCGCCTCCGTCGACCGGGATCTTGCCGAACGTGCCGCCCAGCGTGCCGAGCGCCTTGGTCAGCTCGGCGGGGATGATCCACGTCGTGGCGTTCTCGCCCTCGGCGATCTTGGGCAGCATCTGCAGGTACTGGTACGACAGCAGCTTCTGGTCCGGGTTGCCGTCGTGGATGGCCTGGAAGACCGCGCTGATGGCCTGGGCCTCACCCTGGGCGCGCAGGATCTGCGCCTGACGATCGGCTTGTGCTGTCAGGATCTGCGCCTGCCGCTGTCCCTCGGCGGTCAGGATCGCCGCCTGCTTCTGTCCCTCGGCGGTCAAGATCGCCGACTGCCGGTCGCCCTCGGCCGTCAGGATCATGGCGCGCTTGTCACGGTCGGCGCGCATCTGCTTCTCCATCGCGTCGATGATCGACGGCGGTGGGTCGATGCCCTTGAGCTCGACTCGGTTGACACGGATGCCCCACTTGCCTGTGGCCGAGTCGAGCTCGCCGCGCAGACCGGAGTTGATCTGGGTGCGGCTGGTGAGTGCGTGCTCGAGCGTCATGCCGCCGATGATGTTGCGCAGCGTGGTCATGGTGAGTTGCTCGATGGCCTGGATGTAGTTCGAGATCTCATACGTCGCCGCGACCGGGTCGGTGACCTGGAAGTAGATGACGGTGTCGATCGAGACCGTCAGGTTCTCCTCGGTGATGACCGGCTGGGGCGGGAAGCTGACGACCTGCTCACGCAGATCGATCATGTACCGGACCTTGTCGATGAACGGCGTGACGATGTTGAGACCGGCCGGCAGGGTCGTGCGGTACTTGCCGAACCGCTCGACGATGCCCGCACGGGCCTGCGGGACAATCTTGACCGTCATCGCGACGATCGCTGCGCCGAGGATGGCGAGCAGGACGATCACGATGGTCAGTGTGGTGAACATGTTCAGTTGACCTCCGTCGGAGTGGGCACGGCTGCGACGACGGCGGTGGCACCGTCGATACGGATGACTTGGACCTCGACGTCGGGGTCGAACCTCGCCGAGCGGTCCGCGGCACGGGCGGACCAGATCTCACCGCCGAGTCGGATCCGACCGTCGTGGTGATCGACCGACTCCACGACCGTGGCGGTGCGACCGATCTGGGCGTCGTGCCCCTGGACCAATGTGGGTCCGGCGTGCAGCTTGTTGACCAGCGGTGGTCGGGCCACGAACAGCAGGAGCAACGACACAGCGGCGAAGACCGCTATCGCCAGCCACAGCGGGCCGCCGACACCCGACACGATCGCCGCGCACCCGCTGCCGATCGCGAACATCAGCAGGACCAGGTCGAGGCTCATCATCTCGACGATGGCCAGCACGACGGCCACCGCCAGGAAGATCACCCACGGGTTGTCCGCGATCCAATCCATGCTCTCGCCTCTCAGTTCGATCGGTCAGGCCCGATGCACGTATGCTGCCCGCCGCGCCGTCCAGCGTCCAGACGCGTGGTTTAGCACGAATCTGGACCCGAACGCGCGGTTCAAGTTCTGCTCGGTCAGTGTCGTCGCGATGGGGCCCGCCGCCACGATCCGGCCCTCGCGCAGCATCAGCACGTGCGTGAAGCCGACCGGGATCTCCTCGACGTGGTGGGTCACCATCACCAGGACCGGCGACTGGTCGTCACTGGCCAGCAGCTCCAGGCTCGCGACCAGATCTTCTCGGGCGCCCAGGTCGAGCCCGGCCGCCGGTTCGTCGAGGATCAGCATCTCGGGGTCGGTCATCAGGGCACGCGCGATCAGCACCCGTTTGCGCTCGCCCTCCGACAAGGTGCCGAAGGTGCGCTCGCGCAGGTTCGCGATGCCGAGCTCGGACATGATCTGGTCGCGTCGGGCGACGTCTTCGTCGTCGTACTGCTCCTGCCAGCGTCCCGAGACGGCGTAGGCCGCCGACAGGACGACATCGGCCGCGGTCTCGCTGTCGGGGATCAGGTCGGCGATCTTGGTGCTGCTGTGACCGATGCGGGTACGCAGATCGACCAGGTCGACCCGGCCGAGCCGCTCCCCCAGCACCGTGGCCGTGCCCGAGCTGGGGTGCATCTGCGCACCGACGATCTGCATGAGGGTGGTCTTACCGGCCCCGTTGGGTCCCAGGACGATCCAGTGCTCGCCCGATTCGACCCGCCACGACACCTGATCGAGGAGCGTGGCGCCCGAGCGCACCACGGTCACCTTCGACAGGTCGATGGCGCTCGTCATCGGTGTCTCCCCAAGTCGTTGGCCGGACATAGCCAACCTATCGCGAGCCGCCGACGCGCGAGCGATAGCCTCGGTCCCGAGATGACCCAACCCGTGCCGACCGTGCAGTTCAACGTCCCGACCGTTCTGGTGACCTTCACCGGCGCGGACCAGAAGGGCGTGACGGGCCGAGTCTTCGAGGCCGCGGCGGGCTTCGACGTCGAGGTCGTCGACGTCGAACAGCTCATCATCCGCGGGCGTCTGGTGCTGAGCGTGCTGCTGACGGCGCCCGACGACCCCGAGCGATTCGCCTCGACGATGACCGAGGTCGCGGACGGTTTCGGGCTCAACGTCACGATCGAGCACGGCACGGGCGACAACCGGCCCCGGCGCGTGGGGCGCAGTCGTGTCGTGGTGCTGAGCGAGCCGCTGCGACCGGCCGCGATGTCGGCGCTGGCGGTGAAGATTCGCGAGCTCGGCGGCAACATCGACCGCATCATCCGCATGGCGCGCTATCCCGTCACGGCGATCCGGCTCGAGGTCTCCGGCGCCGACCCGGACCAGCTGCAGGCCGATCTGGCCGCCGTGGCCTTCGAGCACGGTGTCGACCTGGCCGTGCAGGAGAACGGCATCCTGCAGCACGCCCAGCGGCTGGTCGTGATGGACGTCGACTCGACCTTGATCCAGGGCGAGGTGATCGAGATGATCGCCGCGCACGCCGGTTGTGAGGAGCAGGTCGCTGCCGTCACGGAGCAGGCGATGCGCGGGGACCTGGACTTCGCCGAGTCGTTGCGGGCCCGCGTGGCGCTGCTGGCCGGTGTGCCCGAGTCGGTGCTCGACGAGGTGTACGAGTCACTGGTCTACACCCCCGGCGCCCGCACCATGATTCGCACGCTCAAGCGGCTGGGTTATCGGTTCGCGCTGGTCAGCGGCGGTTTCACGCAGCTGATCGAGCGTATCGCCGCGGATCTGGGCATCGACTACTTCGCCGCCAACGAGCTGGAGGTCGTCGACGGCGTGCTGACCGGCCGCATCGTGGGCGACATCGTCGACCGAGCCGGCAAGGCCGACGCCCTGCGACGGTTCGCCGCCGACGCGGGGATCGTCATCAAGAACACCGTCGCGATCGGCGACGGCGCGAACGATCTGGACATGCTGGCCGCCTCGGGGCTGGGAGTGGCCTTCAACGCCAAGCCTCTGGTGCGCGAGAAGGCCCGCACGTCGGTCAACGTCCCCTACCTCGACGCCATCGTCTTCCTCCTCGGCATCACCCGCGAGGAGATCGAGGCCGCCGACGCCGCCGATGGGTGACGGTTTCCCAACTTAAGTTGGGAAAACACCACCTTCATGGGGTTGCTACCCCATGAAGGTGGTGGGATACCGACGACCGACTGTGGGATCGGCTGGATCGGGGCGGGAGGTTACTCGTCGTCCTCGAGACGGAAGCCCAACTTCATCGTGACCTGGTAGTGGGAGACATCGGTGTCGGTGATCTGGCCACGGATGGCGGTGATCTCGAACCAGTCGAGATGACGCAGGGTCTGGCCTGCGCGGGCGATGCCGTTCTCAACGGCTTGATCGATGCCTTCAGGAGAGGTGCCGACGATCTCGGTCACGCGGTAGGTGCGGTTGCTCATGCTCCCATCATGCCGCGCCGCCCAGGCTCGGTGCGCGGGCGTAGGCTGGGTACATGGCCGAACGTCCCGTCCGTCGCGAGCAGCAGATCTTCACGATCACCGACGCTGCTGCGTCGCACTCCAGCGAGCTCGACGGGCGCGCCAGGCGGTATGCGATCTCGATGGGCATCCGCACGGTGTGCTTCGTCGGTGCCGTCGTCGCTGACGGGTGGCTGCGCTGGCTGTTGGTCGTGGGTGCGGTCTTCTTGCCCTACACGTCGGTGATCTTGGCCAATGCCGGTGTGCGCCGCCGCGGAGTCGGGATGGAAGCGTTCGAACCGGAACCGTCCGGCGAGCTCGAACAGGGACGAGAGTGATCGCTGAAGGCCCTGCGGACCTGATCTGTTCGTCGAAGGGCTGCACCGTGCCCGCGTGCCACCAGGTCCGGTGGAACAACCCCAAGATCCACACCCCTGACCGTCGCAAGGTCTGGTTGGCATGTGATGACCACGAAGAGACGCTGCGGGCGTTCTTGTCCGCACGCGGCTTCTATCGCGACACCGTTCCGGTCGACGGGTAGGTCACCCCCGTGCCCCGATTCCTGCTGAGCCGCCGTTGGCTGGGCCTGTTGGCGTTCGTGTTGATCTTCGGCGCCGTCACCTACCGAGCCGGACTGTGGCAGTGGCACCGACTCGAGCACCGCGTGGATCGCAACGACCTGATCCGCGAGCACTACAACGCCGCACCCGTGCCCTTGGAGGAGGTCGTCCCCCGCGGCGAGACCGTCGACCGTGAGACGCAGGAGTGGACCAACGTCACCACGACCGGCACCTACGACGCATCCGGAGCGGTCAGCGTGAAGTTCACGACGCGTGACGGGGTGGCCGGGGTCGACGTCGTCGTTCCGCTGATGCTCGACGACGGCACCGCGATCCTGGTCGACCGTGGCTGGATGGCCACGGCCAACAATGCCGAGGCACCGGAGCTGCCGGCACCGCCGACCGGTGAGGTCGAGGTCACCGGCTGGCTCCGCCCGAACAACCGCGCGGGCGGCGAGGCGGTCCGCGTGCACGACGGCCAGGTCCGCGCGATCTCGAGCGTGGGGTATGCCGACCACGTCGACTACCCGCTGCGTGACGGGTACCTGAATCTGCGCAGCGAGACGCCGGAGAGCCCGTCGCAGCTACAGCTCGAACCCGACCCGGATCTGGGGCAGGGCCCTCACTTCTTCTACGCCCTGCAGTGGTGGTTCTTCGGGCTGCTCGGGGTCGTCGGTTTCGGTTGGTTCCTGCGAGATGAGCTGAAGCGCCGCCGGTCCGAACCGGCTAGGCCAGAGTGACCAGATCGAGGTAGTCGGCGCTCCACAGGTCCTCGTCGCCGTCGGGCAGGATCAGCACCCGGTCGGGGTCGAGCGCCTCGACCGCCCCGGGATCGTGAGACACCAGGACGATCGCGCCTCGGTAGCGGCGGATCGCGTCGAGCACCTCGAAGCGCGACGCCGGGTCGAGGTTGTTGGTCGGCTCGTCCAGGAGCAGCACGTTGGCGCTGGAGACGATCAGGCCGGCCAGCGCGAGGCGGGTCTTCTCGCCGCCGGACAGCACCGCTGCCGGCTTGTCGGCGTCGTCTCCGCTGAACAGGAACGCACCCAGCACGCTGCGCGCCTGGGTGTCGGTCAGCTCAGGAGCGGCATCGCGCATGTTCTCGAACACCGTCTTGGTGACGTCCAGCGTCTCGTGCTCCTGCGCGAAGTAGCCGACCTTGAGTCCGTGACCGGGGATGATCCGGCCGGTGTCGGACTCCAGGTCACCTGCGAGCATGCGCAGCAGCGTGGTCTTGCCGGCACCGTTGAGACCCAGCACCACGACCCTGCTCCCCCGGTCGATGGCCAGATTCACGTCGGTGAAGATCTCCAACGACCCGTACGACTTGGACAGCTCTTCGGCCATCAACGGCGTCTTGCCGCACGGTGCAGGTTCGGGGAAGTCGATCTTCGCCACCTTGTCGGACCGGCGGGTGTCCTCGAGCCCGGCCATGAGCTGCTCGGCGCGTCGGAGCATCTGCTGGGCGGCGGCGGCCTTGGTCGCCTTGGCGCGCATCTTGTTGGCCTGGCTCGTCAATCGCTCAGCGGTCTTGGTGGCGATCTCGCGTTCGCGTTTGCGGCGGGCTTCGTCGGCCTCACGTTGCTTGAGGTAGTTCTTCCAGCCCATGTTGTAGACGTCGATGACGCCGCGGTTCGCGTCCAGGTAGAGCACCTTGTTGACGGTTTCCTCGATCAGCTCGACGTCATGGCTGATCACCACCAGCCCGCCGGAGTAGTTCTTCAGGAACGTGCGCAACCAGGTGACCGAATCGGCGTCGAGATGGTTGGTGGGTTCGTCGAGCAGCATCGTCTGGGCGTCGCTGAACAAGATCCGCGCCAGCTCGATGCGACGGCGCTGGCCACCGGACAGGGTTTGCAGCTGTTGGTCCAGCACCTGGTCGGGCAGGCCCAAGGCGTGGGAGATCGTGGCGGCCTCGGCCTCGGCCGCGTACCCGCCGGCCGCACCGAACCGCGCGTCGGCCCGGCTGTAGGCGGTCATGGCCTTCTCCGCGACGCCCGGGTCCGCAGATGCCATGTCGTGCTCGGCCTGGCGCATCTGGGCCAGTGCCGTGTCGAGACCCCGCGCGGACAGGATCCGGTCTCGTCCGGTGACGGGCGGGTCACCGGTTCGTGGATCCTGCGGCAGGTAGCCGATCGAGCCCGACGCCGTGATCGTGCCCTCGGCCGGTTCGCCGTCACCGCTGAGGAGACGGGTCAAGGTCGTCTTGCCGGCACCGTTGCGGCCGACGAGCCCGATCTTGTCCCCGGGGGCGACCCGGAACGAGACATCTGACATCAGGACGCGCGCGCCGAAGCGCAGCGTCACATTGCTGACGGTGAGCATGGATTCTTTCGATGGAGGGAAGACAGGACGGCGACGGGTGCGTCACTCCAGCTGGATGCTCATGCCGTCGAGTCTAGTCGGCAGGGCATGATCGCCCGGTGCTGGTCCCAGCTCCGGGCTCGGCGCAGACAGGGACCAGCCGGCCGTCGTCTCGTGCCTCGTGCCGGCGGTCCATCGTCAACGGCAGAAGCCGGCGCTCACTGATCGCGTTCGGCATCCGATCGCAGGATGCAGAACTCGTTGCCCTCGGGGTCGGCCAGAATCACCCATCCGGTGCCTGGACCGTACCGGCCGCGGTGGTCCGCCACCTGGGTCGCCCCGAGTCCGAGCACCCGCTCGACCTCTTCGTCCCGGGTGCGGTCCGTCGGTACGAGATCGAAATGGATCCGGTTCTTGAGCGACTTGGGTTCGGGAACCTCGATGAACAGCACCCGGTGTCCGGAGTCCGGCGAGACGATCATGCACTCGTGGTGGCCGGGTTCGTTCGGGTCGTCCGGCAGGTCGGCATAGCCCAGGACCTGTTTCCACCATTCGGCCAGGTCGTAGGCGCGGGCGCAGTCAACTGCCGTGTGCGAGATGCGACTCGTCATGGTTCGACGGTAACAACCGCAACCGACCGGATCTGCTCACTCGAAGCGGCGAGACGGTCTCGGCGCGCACCCGGTCAGCTCGGCCGAGTGACGGGTTCGCTGCCTCTCGGCGTCAGCCGATGTTGAACCCGAGGGCGCGCAACATCTCGCGGCCGTCGTCGGTGATCTTGTCCGGCCCCCACGGCGGCATCCAGACCCACTCGATCCGGAAGTCGTTGACGAGTCCGTCGAGGGCGGCTCGCGTCTGGTCCTCGATCACGTCGGTCAGCGGGCAGGCTGCCGAGGTCAGCGTCATCGACACGACCGCGTTGCTGTGCTCGTCGACGTCGACGCCGTACACCAGGCCGAGGTCGACGACGTTGATGCCCAGCTCGGGGTCGACGACGTCCTTCATCGCCTCGATGACGTCGTCCTGCGACGTGGCACTCTGACCGACCGACGTCGTGTCGGGCAGATCGCTGTGATCGACAGTGGTCTTCTCGCTCATGAGATGTCCTCCTGAGAGTTGGCTTGCAAGGCGGCGTCCTTGAACGCCATCCACGACAACAGGGCGCACTTCACGCGGGCGGGGAACTGTGCGACCCCGGCGAACGCGATGCCGTCCTCCAGCACATCCTCGTCCGGCTCCACCTGGCCCTTGCCCTGCATCAGCTCCTGGAACCGATCGAGCACGGTCATGGCGTCGTCGACGGTCTTGCCGACGAGCAGGTCGTTGAGCACCGATGCGGACGCCTGACTGATCGAGCAGCCCTGGGCGTCGTAGGAGACGTCGGCAACGGTGTGACCTGCGAGGTGGACCCGAAGCGTGATCTCGTCCCCGCACGTCGGATTGACGTGGTGCACCTCGGCCTCGAACGGGTCACGCAATCCCGCGCCGTGAGGATTCTTGTAGTGGTCCAGGATGATCTCCTGGTACAGACTGTCCATGTTCTGGGCGTCGACGTTCACGGTGCTCACGCCCCGAAGTACTTCTGGGTGTACCGCAGTGCCTCGACGAGCGCGTCGATCTCGGCGGTCGTCGTGTAGAGGTAGAACGAGGCGCGCGTGGTCGACTGGACACCGAAACGCAGGTGCGCGGGCTTGGCGCAGTGATGACCGGCGCGCACGGCAACACCTCGCGAATCGACCAGCTGAGCGACGTCGTGCGGATGGACGTCACGGAGCGTGAAGCTGATCGCTCCCCCGCGGTCGACGGGTTCGGTCGGCCCGACGATGGTCAGCCCGTCGATCTGCTGCAACGCCGCAAGGGCGTAAGCGGTGATCTGCTGCTCGTGTGCTGCGACGTTCGCCATGCCCAGGCCGGTCAGGTAGTCGGCGGCGGCGGCCAGGCCGACGGCTTGGGCGATGGGGGGCGTTCCGGCCTCGAACCGCGCCGGCGGGGCCGCGAACGTCGAGCGCTGCATCGTGACCGTCTCGATCATCTCGCCGCCACCGAGGAACGGCGGCAGCTCGGCGAGCAGGTCGTAGCGCCCCCACAGCACACCGATGCCGGTCGGGCCGACCATCTTGTGACCCGTGAAGGCCACGAAGTCGGCGCCCAGGGTGGCCAGGTCGACAGGCAGCTGGGGAACGGCCTGCGATCCGTCGACGACCACGAGCGCACCGACCTCGCGAGCGCGCGCGATGACGACGTCGAGCGGGTTGATCGTGCCGAGCATGTTCGACACCCACGTCAGGGAGACGACCCTGGTCTTGTCGGTGATCACCGAGTCGAGGTTCGTCAGGTCCAGGCGCCCCTCGTCGGTGACGCCGAACCACCGGAGCACTGCGCCGGAGCGTTCGGCGAGCAGCTGCCACGGGACGAGGTTGGAGTGGTGCTCCATCTCGGTGACCACGATCTCGTCGCCGTTGCCGACGCGCCCTGCGTCGCCGAGGACCCGGGCGACCAGGTTCAGCGCTTCGGAGGCGTTCTTGGTGAACACTACCTCCTCGCGTCGCGGGGCGCCGATGAACTGAGCGATCCGGGTCCGGGCGTCCTCGAACGCCGCGCTGGCCTCGGCGCCCAGCTGGTGCATCGCTCGGGCCACGTTGGCGTTGTGCAGCCGGTAGTGCTCGTCCAACGCCTCGATGACAGCGGTCGGCTTCTGGGACGTGTTGGCGCTGTCGAGGTAGACCAGCGGCAGGTCACCGGCCAGGCGACGGCTCAGAATCGGGAAGTCCTCCCGAACCTGCATCACGTCGTAGGCGGTGCCTTCCAGAGTGGTCATGCGTGCGCGGCCGCCCCCGCGCCGGCCGGCGCTGCAGCCGCCTTGACGTACTTGTCGTAGCCCTCGGCCTCGAGCTGGTCGGCCAGCTCGCGCCCGCCCCGTTCGGCGACCTTGCCGGCGACGAACACGTGGACGTAGTCGGGCTGGATGTAGCGCAGGATCCGGGTGTAGTGCGTGATCAGCAGGACGCCGCGGTCACCGTTGGCGGTGTACCGGTTGACGCCGTCGGAGACCACCTTGAGCGCGTCGATGTCCAGACCGGAGTCCGTCTCGTCGAGCACCGCGAACTTGGGGTTCAGCAGCTCCAGCTGGGCGATCTCGTGGCGCTTCTTCTCCCCGCCCGAGAAGCCCTCGTTGACCGAGCGCTGGGCGAACGACGGGTCGAGGGTCACGCGCTCGAGGGCGGCGTTGACGTCCTTGACCCAGGTGCGCAGCTTCGGCGCTTCACCGTCGATCGCGGTCTTGGCGGTGCGCAGGAAGTTCGCGACCGAGACGCCGGGCACCTCGACGGGGTACTGCATGGCCAGGAAGAGACCGGCCCGTGCGCGCTCGTCGACCGTCATCTCCAAGATGTCCTGGCCGTCGAGCAGTACCTCGCCCTGCGTCACGGTGTAGCGCGGGTGACCGGCGATCGAGTACGCCAGCGTGGACTTGCCTGAGCCGTTGGGCCCCATGATCGCGTGGACCTCACCGGACTTGATGGTCAGATCGACGCCTCTGAGGATCTCCTTGGCGCCGTCCTCGGTGTCGACCGAGACGTGCAGATCCTTGATCTCTAGCGTTGCCATGGGTTGTTCAGCTCCTACTTGTCGGACGGGAAGTCGTTGGGGGTGTCCAGATCGACGAGCACGACGTCTCCGTCGATCTGGGTGGCGTACGTGGGCACCGGCGACACGGCCGGCGGGTTGAGAGCGGCGCCGGTGCGGACGTCGAAGCGCGAGCCGTGCAACCAGCACTCGATCTCGCAGCCCTCGACGTCGCCTTCGGACAACGGCACCGCGGCGTGCGAGCACATGTCCTCCATCGCGAAGACCTGGTCGCCCACACCGATCAGGACGACGTCCTTGCCGTCGAGCTCGATCGCAAGGGCAGCACCGTCAGTGATCTGCGACAGGTCGGCCGCCTTCTGGAAGGTCACGAGGTAGGTCCAGCCGTGAGCTTGTCGATCTGGCCGGACAGCTCCTCCTCGACCGCCGCGACGAGCCGGTCCTGAAGCTCCGGCACGCCGATGCGACGAATGATGTCGTTGAAGAAGCCGTGCACCACGAGGCGCCGGGCCTCCTCGGCCGGAATACCGCGGCTCTGCAGGTAGAACAGGTGCTGGTCGTCGAAGCGGCCCGTCGTGGAGGCGTGGCCGGCGCCCTCGATCTCGCCGGTCTCGATCTCCAGGTTGGGCACCGAGTCGGCCTTGGCACCGTCGGTCAGCACGAGGTTGTCGTTCTGCTCGAACGTCTCGATGCCTTCGGCGACCTTGCGGATCAGCACGTTGCCGATCCAGACCGTGTGCGCGTCCTGACCCTGCAGCGCACCCTTGTAGAGCACGTTGCTACGGGTGCGCGGTGCGGTGTGGTCGGCGAAGAGCCGGTGCTCGATGTGCTGACCGGCGTCGGCGAAGTACACGCCGTACAGATCGACGCTGCCGCCCGAACCGACGTAGTCGGCCGACGTGCTGGCACGCACGACGTCACCACCCAGCGTCACGGCGAAGTGCTTGAGCGCGGCGTCGCGACCCACTCGGGCGTGCTGGGTGACCAGGTGGACCGTGTCATCGGCCCAGTCCTGCAGCGTCACCAGGGTCAGGTCGGCGCCGTCCTCGAGAATGACCTCGATGTTCTCGGTCCACACCGCAGAACCGGTGTACTCCACGACGATCGTCGCCTTGCTGAACGCGTCGGCGCGGATCACCAGGTGACCGGCGGCCGCCTTGTCGGTTCCGGTGCCGACCACGCGGATGTAGGACGGATCGGCCACGACGGTCTCGGTGCCGACCGAGACCTCGAAGACCGACGATGCGGCCTGCCAGGTGCGAGCCGAGATCCGGTCGACGGGGACGTAGCCGGACCCTCCCCGAGTCGAGTCGGCTGCGGGGACCGAGACCGCGGTGACCCCGTCGGCGACGTCGACCTCGACCTTGCAGGAGTCGCCGTCGAGCGGCGCGTCGTCGTGGACCCCACGCAGCCGCTTGAGCGGCGTGAAGCGCCAGATCTCCTCCAGTCCGTTCGGGACCGGATGATCGGCCACGTCGAACGAGCCCTCGGGATGCAGGTGCGATTCGACCGGGTCCAGCTCCAGGCTGGCCGACAGATCCTGGATGGCCTCACGAGCCACCGTGTCGGGTGAAGCACTCATCCGACTGCTCCCTCCATCTGCAGCTCGATCAGGCGGTTCAGCTCCAGCGCGTACTCCATCGGCAGCTCGCGGGCGATGGGCTCGACGAATCCGCGCACGATCATCGCCATGGCCTCGTCCTCCTCCATGCCGCGCGACATGAAGTAGAACAGCTGGTCGTCGCTGAGCTTGGAGACCGTCGCCTCGTGGCCGAGCGTCACGTCGTCCTCGCGGACGTCGACGTACGGGTAGGTGTCCGAACGGCTGATCTGGTCGACCAGCAACGCGTCGCACTTGACCGTGCTCGCCGAGCCCTCGGCGCCCTCGAGCACCTGCAGCAGTCCGCGGTAGGACGTGCGCCCGCCGCTGCGAGCGACGGACTTCGACAGGATCGAGCTCGACGTGTGCGGCGCGGCGTGCACCATCTTGGCGCCCGCGTCCTGGTGCTGCCCCTCGCCGGCGAAGGCGATCGACAGCGTCTCGCCGCGGGCGTGCTCGCCCATCAGGTACACGGCCGGGTACTTCATGGTGACCTTGGAGCCGATGTTGCCGTCGACCCACTCCATCGTGGCGCCCTCTTCGCAGACGGCGCGCTTGGTGACCAGGTTGTACACGTTGTTCGACCAGTTCTGGATCGTGGTGTACCGACAGCGCGCGCCCTTCTTGACGATGATCTCGACGACCGCTGAGTGCAGCGAGTCGGTCGAGTAGATCGGAGCGGTGCAGCCCTCGACGTAGTGCACGTAGGCGTCCTCGTCGACGATGATCAGCGTGCGCTCGAACTGGCCCATGTTCTCGGTGTTGATCCGGAAGTAGGCCTGCAGCGGGATCTCGACGTGCACGCCCTTGGGGACGTAGATGAACGAGCCGCCGGACCACACGGCGGTGTTCAGCGCGGCGAACTTGTTGTCGCCGACCGGGATGATCGTGCCGAAGTACTCCTGGAACAGCTCAGGGTGCTCCTTCAACGCCGTGTCGGTGTCGAGGAAGATGACACCCTGCTCCTCCAGGTCCTCACGAATCGAGTGGTAGACGACCTCCGACTCGTACTGCGCAGCGACGCCGGCGACGAGGCGCTGCTTCTCGGCCTCCGGGATGCCGAGGCGGTCGTAGGTGTTCTTGATGTCCTCGGGCAGGTCGTCCCAGGTCTGGGCCTGCTTCTCCGAGGACCGCACGAAGTACTTGATGTTGTCGAAGTCGATGTCGTCCAGGTCGGCGCCCCAGTGCGGCATCGGCTTGCGGTCGAAGAGCTTCAGGCCCTTCAGACGCAGGTCGAGCATCCACTGCGGTTCGTTCTTCTTCTGCGAGATGTCGCGAACGACGGCTTCGTTGAGGCCGCGTTGTGCCGAGGAACCGGCGACGTCCGTGTCGTGCCACCCGAACTCGTATCGACCGACGTCCTTGAGGCCGGGGTTGGCCTCCAGGACCGCGTTGGGAACGGTCTGCTCTGTCGTCATGACGACTGCCTCATCTCCTGCATAGGTGTGGTCGGAAGGTGCGTCGTGCAGACACCGTCGCCGTGGGCGATGGTGGCCAGACGCTGGACGTGCGTGCCGAGCAGGCGCGAGAACATCTCGGTCTCGGCTTCGCACATCTGGGGGAACTCGGCGGCCACGTGGGCGACCGGGCAGTGGTGCTGACACATCTGGGTGCCGTTGGCGGCCGAGCTGGTCGACGCTGCGAACCCGTCGGCCGACAGCGCCGCGGCAAGTGCTGCGGGGCGCTCGTCGGCGGGCACGCCGGCCAACGCCTCGGCGTATCGACGTTCCAGATCGGTCAGGCGGTGATCGGCGAACAACCGCACGGCGGCCTCTCCCCCGGTCTCGGCCAGGAACCGCAGTGCACTTGCCGCGAGCTCGTCGTAGGCGTGCGTGAACTGGTCGCGCCCGTGATCGGTGATGGCGAACACCTTGGCCGGACGGCCCCGACCGCGTTGGCCGAAGTGTCGACGCTCACGAGCCTCGACGGTGCCCTCGGCGATCAGGTGGTCCAGGTGGCGTCGGACCGCTGCCGGTGTCAGCTCCAGACGATCGGCGAGCTCGGCCGCCGTCGCGGGTCCGTTCTCGAGGATCATCTGCGCCACCCGTGAGCGCGTCGGGGCGTCGTCGGACGACACCGCCTCGGACCCGCTCACCTTTTTCACAACACCATTGTGTCGTTATTGGCCAAACCGATTCAACAAAGGTCAACCTTAGTCGGCCGTCTCACGGTTTTCGTCGGTCCCGCGCAGTTGTCCGCCGGGCAGCACGGCGTCCTCGGCCGCCTGCTGACCGGCCGACCACCCGCGCGCATCGAACCTCCCGGCACCGCGCTCGTTGCGGCGCAGGGAGGGAAAAAGTCGTTCCACCTCCGCCCGGACCGCCTCGTCCTGCGCGGCGAGCACCGGCAGGATGTCGCCACCGTAGGAGTCCTCGGCCCGATGGGCGCTCTCGGCCAGTCGGTCGCCCAGTCGTACCGCGTAGCCGCTGAGAAACGACTTGCGGTAGCCGATCGAACGAGTCGCCGCCTCTTCTCCGGTGGCGGTCATGGCGCGCGTCGCCTGCACGAGCAACGAGGTGAACAGCATCTCGACGTGGTCGACGTCCTGGGCGACGCCGATCAGCGTCACGAAGTTGGCCCAGTCGTTCCACACGGCGCGGGCGTGGTTCGCCTTCGCGACGACGTGCAGGATGACCGCCTTCTCCTTGGTGTACGGGGGCTCGAGGATCACCCGGATGGCCCCGACGCGCGACGTGTGGCGGTGCTCGGCGCGGACGACGGCCTCGTCGATCGCGTGTCGCGTCATCAGGTCTTGCGCCTTGGCCGTGAAGGCGTCGGCCTCGGCGGGGAACTCGGTCGACTCCGCCTTGGCCAGCAGGCTGCGGATGCGCGCCAGCATCTTGTCCTCGGGACGTCCGGTGTTGAGTGACGAGAACGCGATGCGCGTTTCCGGGCGGTCCCACGTCGACGGTGGTGGCGTGATCAGCTCGACGGTGGGCAGGGAGTGCAGCACCGCGAGCGCCGACAGCGCGGCGGACCACTCATCTGAGTCGGTGATGCCGAACACGCCCCCGTCCCCCGCGAGCTGATCGAGCTGATCGACCCATCGGGCGGGGGCACGCAGCCGAGCCCTGGCGCGCTCGGCCTCGGCGAGCACGGCTCGACCGATCCACGGACCTGCGGCGCGACTGCCGCGCCATCGCGCGACGTGGACCAGGTCGAGCGGTTGCCAGCCGCCCTCGTACGCGTTGCGAACCATCGAGATCGCTTCCTCGGTCGCGATGGCGGCGGGATCGTGGTCGGCATCGGGTGCCTGCGAGGAGAGGGTGTGCAGCGCAGCAAGATGCTGTTCGGCGGCCTCCCCCGTGGTCGCGACATGGTGTTCGGCGGCGTGGAGCAAGGCCAGGATCTCGGCGCGCTTGCGGCCTGCGGTCCTGTCGCGATTCACGGCGGTCAATCTACAGTGAAGCCATGGCCTCCGAAGCGGTGCAGATCCAGGCCGGTGAGCGTTCGGTCCGGGTGTCGAGCCCCGATCGGGTGATCTTCGAGGCGACCGACTTCTCCCCTGCCGTGACCAAGGCCATGGTGGCGCAGTACTACGCCGACGTCGAGGACGGCATCATGCGTGCACTGCGGAACCGGCCGGTCACGCTCGAGCGCTGGCCGAAAGGCGTGCGGCCCGGCATGGAGCTGTCGACGCGCCAGGACTCCCGCGGCGCCGATGCGTTCTATCAGAAGCGGATGATGCGCGGTGCTCCCGACTTCGTCGAGTCGGCGACCGTGACGTTCCCTTCCGGACGACGAGCCGAGGAGCTGTGCATCACCGAGATCGCGTCGGTGGTCTGGGCCGCACACATGGGTGCTGTCACCTTTCACCCGTGGGCGACCCGCCGGGACGACAACGACCGCCCCGACGAGCTGCGCATCGACCTCGATCCGCACGGTGCCACGACGTTCGCGGACGCGGTGCGGGTCGCCGGGACGGCACGTGAGCTGCTGGACGACCTCGGCGTACGAGGGTTCGCCAAGACCAGCGGCAACCGTGGCGTCCACGTGTACGTGCGGATCGAGCGCCGCTGGACGATCACCGACGTGCGGCACGCCGCGATGGCGTTCGGACGAGAGCTCGAACGCCGCACCGATGGCGTGACGACCGCCTGGTGGAAGGAGGAGCGCGGCGACAACATCTTCGTCGACTTCAACCAGAACGCCCGGGACCGCACGATCGCCAGCGCGTACAGCATCCGGCCGAAGCCCGGTGCCCCCGTCTCGATGCCGCTGACGTGGGACGAGCTGGCAGCCCTCGACGACCCACGACAGTTCACGGTGCATTCGGTGCCCGCGCTGTTGGCCGAGCGGGGCGACGCGATGGAACAGATCGACGACGTCGCCCACTCGCTCGAACCGTTCCTCGCCTTGTGGGAGGCCGACGTCGAGCGTGGCCTCGGCGAGATGCCCTATCCCCCGGACTACCCCAAGATGCCGGGAGAGCCACCGCGGGTGCAGCCGAGCAAGAAGGTCGCCGAGCACTGGGACGAGGCGGGCAACCGCCGCCCCGACCGCGCCTGACCTGCGCAAACAGGTGCGCAGCAACCCACTTTCAGGTAACAATGTGCGGATGCGTGATCACGGGCACTTCCAGCACGACGCCGCCGACGACCCCGACGGTTTGTGGGACGAGGGCGACGCCGAGCTCTCCCCGCTGCCGATCAGCCAGGCCAGGCAGATCTCGTACGGAGAATGGGGCGAACAGTTCTTCGCCGCCGCCATCAGTGACGATCGGATCCGCGGCGCGGTGTCCGACCTGGCCGGCCAGCCGATCAACTTCGGGCCGATGGGCGTGGGCCCGGGCCGGATCGCGAAGGTGACCGCCCGCGGACAGATCCGTGATGCCATCTTGCACCGCCACGAGGGATTTCCCGTCACGTACGACCTGACGGTCCCGGTCGATCTGACGTTCGAGGTGGACCTGAAGCTGGAGACCGAACGGTTCGACACCCAGCTCGAGGTGCCGATCCGGCTGATCGGTCGGGCCGTCGACGGCGTGCGGATCTACATCGAGGCCCAGCCGCCCCACAACTCCGAGGTCTCCGTCCAGGTCAAGGCCGACGGACGCCGGGCCGAGTGGTTGCGCCGGATCGCCGGCGTCGACGACGAGCTGCGGCGATTCGTCGCCAAGTACGTCACCCGCGAGCTGGACAAGCCGGCGATTCGCCGGGCCCGCGAGGTCGAGGTCATTCCGTTGATGGACAAGGCCTGGAGCGCAGCCCCGGCCGACTGATTCTCGTCGATCGTCGACGTCAGGATCCGATCACCTGCGACAGGTCGTACGACGCGATCTCCTCGAGCTGCTCGTACGTGCACGACTCGGGTGTGCGGTCGTCGCGCCAGCGCTTGAACTGAGCGGTGTGTCGGAACCGAGTTCCTTCCATGTGCTCATAGCCCACTTCCGCGACGAGACTGGGATCGATCGGGAACCACGACAGGTCCTTCGTGCCGGTCCATCGGCTCTGCCCGCCGGGCAGTCGCCCGGTCGCCTGCGCCTGCGCGTCCATCCAGTCCCCCCAAGGATGGGCATCGAGCTCGATCCGCATGGCCGACAGCTGGTCGTGCAGCTCTGCCCGCCGGGCCTCGGTGAACGACGCGCACACGCCGACGTGCTGCAGGCGACCGTCGTCGGCGTACAGCCCCAACAACATCGACCCCAGCAACGGGCGGTCGGGTGTCGAGGTCTTGTGCAGGCGGTATCCGGCCACCACGACGTCAGCGGTGCGGGCGTGCTTGACCTTCAGCATCACGCGCCCATTGGGTGCATACGGCCTGGCGAGCGGCTTGGCGACGATGCCGTCCAGACCGGCACCCTCGAACGTCGTGAACCAGTCCGAGGCGACGGCGTGGTCGTCGGTCGTGCGCGTCACGTGGATCGGCGGCGACACGTCGGCCAGCGCCGTCTCGAGCCGTGCCCGGCGAGCGCCGAACGCGGCGTCGAGAAGGGACTCCTCACCGATGGCGAGCAGGTCGAACGCGACGAAGAACGCCGGCATCGTCTCGGCGAGCAGGTCGATGCGCGACCGGGCCGGATGGATCCGTTGCGACAGCAGGTCGAACTCCAGGCGTCCGTCCCGGGCGACCAGGATCTCCCCGTCGAGCACGATCTTGTCGGGCAGCTCGCGCTTGACCGCGGCGACCAGCTCGGGAAAGTACCGCGTCAGCTCCTTGGTCGAACGACTCCCCAGCAGCACGTCGTCGCCGTCGCGGAACACCAGGCAGCGGAACCCGTCCCACTTGGGCTCGTACAGCAGTCCGCCGTCGACCGAGTCGGGCAACGGAACGCCCTTGACCGACTTGGCCAACATGGGACGCAGCGGTGGCATGACCGGTAGGTGCATACGTGCAGCGTAGGGGCGATCGATGTCCGGCACGACCCTCCATTCCGCTCACCAGGAGCACAGCGACCCGCCACCAGCTCGCTCGCCAGGGAGCGCAGCGACCGTGAGGGGCGAGGGACGACCCCGAGGCGCCCCACACATCGACCCGGCGCCCCCACCCCGGACCCACGGGTCGCGTGGGTCTTGGAGGTTTTGTCGCCTCGCTTCGCTCACGGGCTTCGCCCTGGCGACCAGCCTGGCGCGCCAGGGAGCGCAGCGACGCCACTATCTCGGTCGCAAGGGAGCGCAGCGACCGTGAGGGGCGAGGGACGAGCCCCGAGGCGCCCCACACGGCCACCCGGCGCTCTACCCGAGGTCCGTCTGCGGATTGCGTGAGTGCTGAGGGTTTCGTCGCCTCGCTTCGCTCACGGGCTTCGCCCTGGCGACCGGTCCCGCTCGTCGATCGTCGCGAGGTTGGGCGTCAGGCGGTGGTCGGGACCAGTCCCAGCGATCGATCGGTCCAGGTGCGCAGGTCCTGGTACAGCGACGGGTTCTCCGACAGGCTGATGCCGTACGACGGCACCAGCTCCTTCAGCTGCGGCTTCCACCCCTCGATCCGGTGCGGGAAGCATCGTTCCAGCACGTCGAGCATTGCGGCGACCGCGGTCGAGGCGCCTGGTGAGGCGCCGAGCAGGCCCGCGATCGATCCGTCGGCGGAGCTGACGACGGTGGTGCCGAACTCCAGCGCGCCGCCACGGCCCTTCTTGCGCACCACCTGGACGCGCTGCCCGGCGGTGATGAGCTCCCAGTCGTCGTCCTGTGCGAGTGGGGCGAAGGCCCGCAGGTCCTCGACCTTGCGGCCGCGCGACTTGGCCAGCTCGAGCACCAGGTACTTGATCAGCGACCAGGACGTCACGCCGATCGCCGCCATCGGGACGATGTTGTCCGGGCGGACCGAGGTGGGCAGGTCCAGGAAGGAGCCGTTCTTCAAGAACTTCGGCGTCCAACCCGCGTACGGTCCGAACAGCAGCGAGCGCTGACCATCGATCACTCGGGTGTCGAGGTGCGGCACCGACATCGGCGGTGCGCCGACTGCCGCCATGCCGTACACCTTGGCGTGGTGCTTGTCCGCGACGCCCTGGTCGAGACAACGGATGAACTGTCCGCTGACCGGGAATCCGGCGAATCCCTTGACCTGCTCGATACCGGACTTCTGCAGCAGGTGGAGTGCCCCGCCGCCCGCGCCGACGAAGACGAACCGCGCCGAGATGTTGACCGTGCCGCCCTCGGCGCGATTCTTCACAACGGCCCGCCACGTGCCGTCGGTGTCACGCTTGAGCGACTTGACGTGGTGGTCGTACCGGATGTCGGCACCGCCGCGCCGCAACCCGTCGATGAACTGCTCGGTCAGTGCGCCGAAGTCGACGTCGGTGCCGTGGTCGGTCCAGCTGACCGCGACGGGCTCGCCGTCGTCGCGCGCCTCTGCCATCAGCGGCAGCCGGCGTGCGAACTCGTCCCGGTCACGCACCATCTCGATGCCGTCGAACAGCGGGTGCGACGCCAGCGCGTCGTAACGCTTCTGCAGGTAGTCGACATTCGATGCGCCGCGAACGAAGCTGACGTGCGGGACCGGGTTGATGAACGACGACGGATTCGTCAGCCAGCCCTGGTCGACGGCGTGGGCCCAGAACTGGCGCGACAGCTGGAACTGCTCGTTGACGACGATCGCCTTGGAGACGTCGACGTCGCCGTTGGGCAGCTGTGGCGTGTAGTTCAGCTCGCACAGCGCCGAGTGGCCCGTACCGGCGTTGTTCCACGGTCCGCTGCTCTCCAGCGCCGGTGCGCCCAGGCGTTCGACGACCGTGATCGACCAGTCCGGCTCCAATGCCTTGAGCAGCGAACCGAGCGTCGCACTCATGACCCCGGCCCCGATGAGGAGCACGTCGGTCGTGACTCGACCGGGTACGGATGGAGGGCGGATGGCGGGCAAATCAGCAGCAGTTGAACGATCAGCGCTCGACAAGACGTCACATCTCCTGGGGCACCGTATCCCCTGGTCAGAGGTGGGTGCGGGTTTCAATGAAGTTCGGTGATTCCACCTTCCCGCGAGCGACGCCTCAACCGCGACTTCAACGCGTGTGATCTTCGTCGGACCGGGCGTGATCTACGTCTCGCGGGCCCGACTCCTAGGATGTCGGTGTGAGTCAGCCGGCCGTCGAAGTCACCGATCTGGTGATGCGTTACGGCGATACCGTCGCCGTGGACGGCCTGTCGTTGACGGTGGAGCCGGGGACGGTCACCGCGATCCTCGGACCGAACGGTGCCGGCAAGACGACCACGATCGAGACGTGTGAAGGGTTTCGTGCACCGCAGGCCGGATCGGTGCGAGCGCTCGGGCTGGATCCGATCGTCGACGCCAAGCGGCTGCGCCCCCGCGTCGGGGTGATGCTGCAGTCCGGTGGCGCCTGGTCGGGTTCACGAGCGCACGAGATGCTGCGGCACATGGCGTCGTTGCACGCCTACCCGCTGGACGTCGACCTGTTGATCGAGCGCCTCGGCATGCAGTCGTTCGGACGAACGCCGTACAGGCGACTGTCCGGCGGGCAGCAGCAGCGTCTGAGCCTGGCGATGGCGATCGTCGGACGGCCCGATCTGCTGTTCCTCGATGAGCCGACGGCCGGTCTGGACCCCCAGGCGCGGCGCGCCACGTGGGACCTGATCGGCGAGCTCAAGGGGCACGGCGTCACGACGGTGCTGACCACGCACTTCATGGACGAGGCCGAGACGCTGTCCGATCACGTCCACATCGTCGACGGCGGCCGCCTGATCGCTTCGGGCACGGTGGCCGAGCTGGCGGTGGTCGGGGCCGAGGACTCGATCCGGTTCACCGCGCGCGCCGGCTTGGACGTCGTGGCCCTGATGGCCGCGCTGCCCGTCGACACCAAGGTCGTCGAGGTGGCGGCCGGCTCGTACGTGGTCAACGGCGCGGTCGACCCGGCCCTGGTCGCCGCCGTGACGGCGTGGCTCGCAGGTCAGGGCGTCCTCACCGACACGATGCACGTGCGACGGCAGACGCTCGAGGACCGGTTCCTGGACCTGACGGGACGGACCTTGCGATGAGTCTGGACCTGTCCCCGCGGCCCGGAGCCGCGCCGATCGCCACCATGGTGCGCCACCAGGCACAGATGGAGCTGCGTCTGCTGTCGCGCAACGGCGAGCAGATGCTGTTGACGCTGGTGATCCCGCTGGTGCTGATCGTGCTCGGCGGACGCTCGGAGCAGATCGTCGACCTGGGACCCGGTCGGCCGATGGACATCATCACCCCCGGCATCCTGGCGCTCGCGGTCCTGTCGACGTCGTTCACGTCACTGGCGATCGCCACCGGGTTCGAGCGCCGGTACGGGGTCATCAAGCGACTCGGCGCCTCTCCCCTGCCGCGGTGGGGACTCATGGTCGGCAAGATCGCCGCCATCGTCGTCGTCGAGGTGGTCCAGCTCGCGATCCTGATCGGTGTCGGACTCGCGCTCGGCTGGCAGCCGCACGGAGGGGCTGTCGCATGGATCGAGGCGTTCTGCCTGATCGTCCTGGGCACCGCTGCATTCGGCGCCATGGGGCTGCTGATCGCCGGGACGTTGCGGGCGGAGGCCACCTTGGCCGTCGCGAACCTGGTGTACGTGCTCCTGCTCGTCGGCGGTGGGCTGATCGTCCCGTTGGACCGCTACCCCGACCAGGCACGCCACGTGCTGGAGCTGTTGCCGTCCGGTGCACTGGGCGAGGGGTTGCGAGAGACCTTCGCCGGGGCGGGTGCTGACCCGTTCTCGTTCGTGGTGCTGATCATCTGGGCCGTGTGCTGCGGTCTTGGCGTATCGAGGTTGTTCAAGTGGGAATGATGCCCAATCCCTTGCGTCCCGACGACCGCGCGGTGCGGTGGTGGGCCATGGCCGTGCTCGTGTCCAACATCGGGATCGTGCTCACCGGCGCGCTCGTACGCCTGACCGGGTCGGGCCTGGGTTGTCCGACGTGGCCCAGGTGCACCGACGAGTCGTTCGTCCCGCACCAGGCGCTCGGCGTCAACGGCGCGATCGAGTTCGGCAACCGGCTGTTGACGTATGTGTTGATCGTGATCGCCGTCGGGGCGTTCGTCGCGGTCTGGAGGTGGGACCGGTCGAGTCGTTCCCTGCGTCGGTTGATGGCCGTGATCGCGTTGGGCATACCGTTCCAGGGCGTCATCGGCGGCATCACCGTGCTGACCGACCTGAACCCGTGGGTCGTGGCGCTGCACCTGTTGTTGTCGATGGTGTTGATCGCCTTGGCGACCTGGCTGGTCCTGCGGGTCCGCGACGCCGACCACGACGACCGCGACCCGTGGGTGCTGATCACCTACGCGCTGACCTGGATCGTGGTCTATCTCGGCACCGTGGTGACAGGTTCTGGTCCACACGCGGGCGACGTGAAGGCGCCGCGCAACGGGCTGGATCCGCAGGCGATGAGTCACGTGCACGCCTGGGCGGTCTACGCGCTGGTCGGCGTCACCGTGCTGGTGGCGTGGCGGCTGCGTGGCAGTGCGGCGGGCCGGGCCGCCGTCGTGCTGTTCGTCGTCGAGCTCGCACAAGGCGTCATCGGGTTCGTGCAGTACTTCAACGACCTGCCCATCACGCTGGTCGCCGCCCATCTGCTGGGCGCAGCGGTCCTGATCGCGTCCAGCACGGCGCTGCTGCTGTCGTCCACGGCCAGGAGCGAGGTCGCGACCGGTGCTCGCTGACGTCGACCTGGCGGTCCGGCTGGTTCGTGACGCCGGCGCCCTCGCAGCCCGCATGCGTGCCGAGGGACTCGACGCGGAGCAGAAGACGTCGGTCTCCGACGTGGTAACCGCGGCCGACCACGCCGCCGAACGCCTCGTCACCGACCTGCTGCGGCAGCAACGGCCCGACGACGGAATCCTCGGCGAGGAAGGAACCGCGCACCAGGGACGTTCGGGCCGACGCTGGGTCATCGACCCGGTGGACGGCACCTACAACTTCTTCTCGGGCCTGAGCTACTGGTGCAGCGCGTTGGCGCTGCAGGACGCGGACCGGCTCGTCCTCGGTGCCGTGCACCGGCCCGAGACGGACCAGACCTGGATCGGAGGTCCGGACCTGCCGACCACCTGCAACGACACGCCGGTCTCGCCCCTGCAGGACGTACCGCTGGCGCAGTGCAGCGTCGCGACCTACATCCATCCGGGCACGTTGGACGATCCCGGCAAGGGCGGCGTGTGGCGCTCGATCGTCGACGCCGTGTCGACACCGCGGATGCTCGGCTCGGGGTCGTGCGACCTGGCGGGCGTGGCGTCGGGCCGCATCGGGGTCTTCGCGGGCCACTCGTGCCCCGAGTGGGACTGGCTGCCGGGTCGTGCGCTGGTGGAAGCGGCCGGCGGTCGCACCGCGGTGGTCCAGGTGCACGGAACCCGCTGGCACCTGGCCGGCAACCGGCTCGCGGTGGAGGAGCTCGTCGAGCGCGTCGTCGGGACCTCGGCCTAGCGCGCGCCCGGGCCGCCGACGTCGCGGCCGATTCAACCGCCTTGCCGGTTCAGCTGTGGGGTGGTGCGTACGTCATGGCCAGGCACCCGTCGCAGTCAGGGTCGGCGACGTCGATGACGAACCCTGCCGTCTCGTACACCGATCGGGCGGCGACGTTGCCCGGGACGACCCGCAGGTACAGCGGGCGGTCTCCGGCCGCCGCGGTCACCGCGGCGATCAGCGCGGCCCCGACACCGTCGCCGCGGGCCGGTCCTGCGACGAACATCGAGGCCAGCTGAAGGCGGCCGTCCGGCATCGGGTCGGCAGCGACCATGCCGACCGGATCGGCGCCGTCGTAGGCGAGCCAGCACCCGAGAGCGGCTTCGATGCGGCCACGCCAGACGGACTCGCGGTCGTCGATGCTCTCCAACGTCGGCACGAACGCCTCGGGCGCCTCGGTCAGCGCCCTGATCCTCAGGGTGCGCCAGTCGCGCCAGTCGTCGGCGCTGATGCGGGTGATCACGCGCGGCGGAGCCGGTCGGTCGGTAGCTCGATGACGATGCGGTCGGACTCATCACGTGGCACACCGACGACCAGAGCGAACTCGGCCGGGGCCAGGACGGCCTGCCCGGCGTCGACCTCGAGCAGGACGACGGCTCGTTCCGTGCCGTCGGTCAGGCGGAGCATCCACCGGTCGGCCAGGTATCCCAACCCCACGTCGTCGAGTCGTTTGGCCGCGACCCACTCGTCGCAGGGCTCGCCGACTGGTGTGCCCAGGAGCGTCATCGGCACGACGGAGTCCCCGCCGGCAGGTGCCAGGTAGCCGATCAGCTCGCCGTCGGCGCGATGGTGCCGACGCCAATCGGCGGGGATCATCGCTGCAGGATCGGATCGATGAAGGGGTCGGCAGCCGCAGCGACGAACAACAGCGCCAGGTAGGCGTTCGACAGGTGGAACAGGCGCATCGGCTTGATCACCGAGAGCTCCTCGGTGTCGCGGGCCCGTGAACGCAGATCGTAGGCCTCGACCAGGAAGACGATGCCGAGCAGGATCGCCGACGCCGGGTAGAACCAGCCCGTCTCGGCCACCGGCCACAACGCCAGCGACGTGGCCACCATGACCCACGAGTAGGCCACGATCTGACGGGAGACCTCATCGGAGGTCGCCACCGACGGCAGCATGGGGACGTCGGCGGCTGCGTAGTCGTCGCGGTACCGCATGGCCAGTGACCAGAAGTGCGGAGGCGTCCAGAAGAACACCACCAGGAACAGCACGACGGGCGCCCAGTGCAGCTCGTTCGTGACCGCAGTCCAACCGATCAGCGCCGGGAAGCAGCCGGCTGCGCCGCCCCACACGATGTTCTGCGTGGTGCGGCGCTTCAAGATCATCGTGTAGACGACCACGTAGAAGACGTTGGCCGCCAACGCCAGCATCGAGGACAACGGGTTGACCAGGACCCACAGCCACACGGTGGACACGACCCCGAGGACGAGCCCGAACCACAGCGCACCGCGCGGGCTCACCTGGTGGCGCACGAGGGGTCGACGTGCCGTCCGACGCATCTTGGTGTCGATGTCGGCGTCGACCACGCAGTTCAGCGCATTCGCGCTGCCGGCCGACAGCGTCCCGCCGACGATCGTGGCCACGACGAGCCACAGATCGGGGACGGCACGAGCGGCCAGGAACATCACCGGGACGGTCGTGAGCAGCAACAGTTCGATGATGCGCGGCTTCATCAAGGCGATGTACGCCCGCACGACGTCGGCAGCTGACGGACGGTGGTCCGTGGGGACGCCGGACCGTGTATCGGGGGTCTCGGCAACGGCACTCACATGGCACAGTCTATCCGCAGCCGAGTAGGGTCGAACATGTCGGCCCGTACATCCTCCAAACGCCAGGAGTTCCCGCTGTGACCACCGCCCAGAACATCGACGACAACGGGTTGGACTGGAACGATCTCGACGCGTCGGCGGTGGACACCGCCCGCCTGCTCGCCGCCGACGCGGTGGAGAAGGCCGGCAACGGCCACCCGGGCACGGCGATGAGCCTGGCTCCAGCGGCCTACCTGCTGTACCAGAAGGTGATGCGGCACGACCCCAACGACCCGTTGTGGATCGGCCGCGACCGATTCGTCCTGTCGTGCGGTCACTCCAGCCTGACCCAGTACGTCCAGCTGTACCTGGCGGGCTACCCGCTGTCCTTGGAGGACCTGAAGAACCTGCGCCAGTGGGGCAGCCAGACGCCGGGGCATCCCGAGTACCGGCACACACCGGGCGTGGAGGTCACGACGGGTCCGCTCGGCCAGGGCATCGCCAACGCCGTCGGGATGGCCATGGCCGCCCGGCGTGAACGCGGACTGCTCGATCCCACGCCGGCAGCCGGTCAGAGCCCGTTCGACCACCACGTCTACGTCATCGCCTCGGACGGCGACGTCCAAGAAGGCGTCTCGGCGGAGGCCTCGTCGCTGGCCGGCCACCAGAAGCTCGGCAACCTGACGGTCATCTACGACGACAACAAGATCTCGATCGAGGACGACACCGACGTCGCGTTCACCGAGGACGTCGCCGCGCGTTATGCCGCCTACGGCTGGGACGTGCGCACCGTCGACTGGACCGACGGCGGCACCGGGTACACCGAGGACGTGCCGGCGCTGTACGCCGCGATCCAGGAGGCCGCAGCCGTCACCGACAAGCCCAGCCTGATCGTGCTGCGCACGATCATCGCGTGGCCCGCACCCACCAAGCAGAACACGGGCGCCTCGCACGGCTCGGCGCTCGGTGCCGACGAGATCGCAGCGACCAAGAAGCTGTTGGGATTCGACCCCGAGCAGTCGTTCAGCGTCGCCGACGACGTCCTGGCCCACACGCGGCGAGCCAAGGATCGCGGCACGGCGGCCCATGCGCAGTGGCAGGTCCACTTCGACGCCTGGAGCACGGCGAACGCCGACGGAGCCGCGCTGCTCCAGAGACTGCGGGACCACGAGCTGCCCGACGGCTGGGACGCGGACCTGCCGTCGTACCCCGCTGATGAAAAGGGCGTCGCGACCCGCGTGGCGTCCGGGGACTTCCTCACCGCCGCTGCTCCGAAGCTGCCCGAGCTGTGGGGCGGATCGGCCGACCTGGCCGGCTCCAACAACACGACACCGAAGGGCGAGCTGTCGTTCCTTCCGCCCGAGTGGTCCACCGACGCGTTCACGGGTAGCTGGTACGGCCGGGTCCTGCACTTCGGCATCCGCGAGCACGCGATGGGGTCGGTGCTCAACGGCATCGCGCTGCACGGTCCGACGCGACCGTACGGCGGGACGTTCCTCGTCTTCAGCGACTACATGCGCCCGGCCGTCCGCCTTGCTGCCCTGCAGCAGCTGCCCGTGACGTTCGTCTGGACGCACGACTCGATCGGACTGGGCGAGGACGGACCCACGCACCAACCGGTCGAGCACCTGCAGGCCTTGCGGGCCATCCCCGGACTCGACGTCATCCGGCCGGCCGATGCCAACGAGACCGTCGCCGCGTGGAAGGTCGTGCTCGGCCATCACGACCGTCCGTCCGCGTTGGCGTTGAGCCGCCAGAACCTTCCGGTCTTCCCGCGCGACGAGCACGGCTTCGCGACCGTCGACGGCGTGGCCAAGGGGGCGTACACGCTGCTCGACACCGATGGCGTGCCCGACGTGATCCTGGTCGCCACCGGCTCGGAGGTCCAGCTGGCCGTCGCCGCCCGCGACCAGCTCGCCGCCGACGGCGTTGCCGCACGAGTCGTCTCGATGCCGTGCCGGGAGTGGTTCGAGGAGCAGACAGCCCAGTACCGCGACGAGGTGCTGCCCCCGACGGTGCGCGCCCGCGTGCTCGTCGAGGCCGGCGTCACCTTCGGTTGGCGCGACGTGGTCGGCGATGCCGGCCGGATCGTGGGTCTGGACCACTACGGTGCGTCGGCTCCGTTCGCCCAGCTGTACGACGAGTTCGGCATCACGGCGGCCGCAGTGGCTCAAGCGGCACGGGACAGCATCGCCGCGGCGCAGGAGGCACCGAGCGCGCCCTTCCATGCACGACCGGCCGGCCCCATCGGTCCGGCCGACACCGGCGTCGCCCACTGACCGTCGCCGCGCCGTCCAGTCAACCCAGGAGGAGAGACGATGACGAACACCGCACTGAAGGCACTGACCGACGCCGGCGTATCGATCTGGTTGGACGACCTGTCCCGTGACCGTATCGAGACCGGAAATCTGGCAGACCTGGTCCGCGACTCCGGAGTCGTCGGCGTCACGACCAATCCGACCATCTTCGCCTCGGCACTCGCCGACGGTGACCGCTACACGCCGCAGATCGCCGAGCTCAAGGCAGCAGGAGCCGACCTGGCGACGACGGTCTTCGAGCTGACCACGACCGATGTCCAGAATGCGTGCGACGTGCTGCGCCCGGTCTACGACGCCACCGGACAGGTCGACGGACGTGTGTCCATCGAGGTCGAACCGGGCCTGGCCCGTGACACCGACGCGACCGTCGAGATGGCCAGGCGGTTGTGGGAGCGGGTCGACCGCACGAACCTGCTGATCAAGATCCCTGCCACGCAGGAAGGTCTGCCGGCCATCGCGGCGGTCACGGCGGCCGGCATCAGCGTCAACGTCACGCTGATCTTCTCGCTGCAGCGCTACCGCGGCGTCATGGACGCCTACCTGTACGGATTGGAGCAGGCGGTCGCCGACGGCCACGACCTGTCACAGATCCACTCCGTGGCCTCGTTCTTCGTCAGCCGCGTCGATTCCGAGGTCGACAAGCGACTCCCTGCCGACAGCGACCTGCGCGGTCGAGCAGGCATCGCGAACGCCCGGCTGGCCTACGAGGCGTACCAGGAGGTGTTCGGTGCCGAACGGTTCGCGAATCTCCGGGCGCGGGGGGCCAACGTCCAGCGTCCGCTCTGGGCGTCGACCGGCGTGAAGGACCCCGCCTATCCCGACACGATGTACGTCACCGAGCTGGTGGTGGCTGGCACCGTCAACACGTTGCCGGAGAAGACCCTCAACGCCTTCGCCGACCACGGCGAGGTCCGTGGGGACACCGTGACCGGACGCTACGAGGAGTCTCGGGCCGTGATCGCCGCGCTCGAGGATCAGGGCATCTCCTATGACGACGTCGTGAAGGTGCTCGAGGACGAAGGACTGCAGAAGTTCGACGCGTCGTGGGCCGATCTGCTGCAGACCGTGAGTGCCGAGCTGCAGAAGGCCTGAGCCGTGCTGCTCGGAGTCGACGTCAGGGCCGGCGAGGCGGCGGTCGCGCACGCCTTCGCAGCCGTCACAGCCGATCGCGTCGCGAGCCGCATCCAGGCCCACGACACGACGTTGTGGGGCCCAGCCGCCGCCCCTGATGCCGAGAAGCGCCTGGGCTGGACGCACCTGGACGAGGAGTCGACGCAATTCGTACCCGATCTGCTGGCCTTGCGTGACGACATCCGCGCCCGCGGACTCGACCATGTCGTGCTGTGCGGCATGGGCGGATCCTCGCTGGCACCCGAAGTGATCTGTCGTGCGGCCGGTGTCGAGCTCACGGTCCTGGACTCCTCCCAGCCCGACATGGTGCGCGGGGTGCTGTCGGACCGGCTCGACCGGACGGTGGTCGTCGTGTCCAGCAAGTCCGGCACGACGGTCGAGACCGACAGCCAGCGGCGGGTGTTCGAAGCGGCGTTCACCGACGCCGGCATCGACCCGGCCGAGCGGCTGATCATCGTGACCGATCCAGGTTCGGTCCTGGCCGAGGCCGGCCACGCGGCCGGGTACCGGGTGTTCCTGGCCGATCCTGACGTCGGTGGGCGCTACTCGGCCCTCTCCGCCTTCGGACTGGTCCCGAGTGCGCTGGCCGGCGCCGACGTCGAGGCACTGCTGGCTCAGGCCCGCGCGGTCGACGACGCCGTCTGGGCCGACGACGGACCCGCGGCGCGCCTGGGAGCGCTGTTGGGGGCCGCTCACGAGCAAGGTGTGGACAAGCTCGTCCTGGTCGACCACACCGGAGCAGGACTCGGCGACTGGATCGAGCAGCTGATCGCCGAGTCGACCGGCAAGCAGGGCCGAGGCATCCTGCCCGTCGTCGTGGCGAGCGCGGACTCCCCGAACGTCGACCCGCCGACTCCGGATTCGGTCGTCGTCCACCTGGGTGATCAACCGTTGCACCACCGGTGGTCGGCCACGATCCGGGCCGACCTGGGCGCCCAGATGCTGCTGTGGGAGGCGATCACGGCGATCGCGGGACGACTGATCGGGATCAACCCGTTCGACCAGCCCGACGTCGAGAGCGCCAAGGCTGCCGCACGAGAGCTGTTGAACGGCGACGACGACCTGCCTCCTGCCGACTCGATCGACGGCTCCATCGAGCTGTTCGGCAGCACGACCGGCTCAATCCGACGCGCGCTCGAGGACCTGCAGAGCCAGATCGACCCGCACACCGGCTACCTGGCCGTCCAGGCCTACCTCGATCGTCACGCACTGGCCGGTCTCGAACGGGTCCGTGACACGCTCGCACGTCGCACCGGCCGGCCGGTGACGTTCGGATGGGGCCCACGGTTCCTGCACTCGACCGGTCAGTACCACAAGGGCGGAGCGCCCGACGGCGTCTTCTTGCAGATCACCTGCGAACCGCTCGAGGACCTGGCGATCCCGGGACGGCCGTTCACGTTCGGCCAGTTCTGCGCCTCCCAGGCCGATGGCGACGCCCAGGTGCTGCGGGCGAAGGGTCGTCCGGTGCTCCGCCTGCACCTGCGGTCCCCCGACGACCTGACGCGCGTCCGTGAGCTGCTGGCATGACCACCAATCCCCTTCGGGACCCACAGGACCGGCGACTGCCGCAGATCGCGGGGCCGTGCTCGATGGTGATCTTCGGGATCACCGGTGATCTGGCGCGGCGCAAGCTGATTCCGGCGATCTACGACCTGGCGAACCGTGGATTGCTACCGCCGGGATTCGCGCTGGTCGGATTCGCGCGGGCCGACTTCAGATCGCAGACGTTCGATCAGCTGGCCAAGGCAGCAGCCAAGGCCGGCGCGCGTACCGATTGGCGCGACAGCGTGTGGAGACAGCTCGCTGCCGGCATGAAGTTCGTCGGGGGGTCCTTCGACGACGACGACGCCTGGGACCGGCTGCGCTCGACCTTGGCCGATCTGGACGCCAAGCAGGGTACGCGCGGCAACCATGCGTTCTACCTGTCGATCCCGCCCGGCCTGTTCCCGACCGTCGTCGATCGACTGCGGCGATCGGGGCTGGCCACGGCCGATGTCGACCCGACCTATCCCCACGCCTGGCGGCGCGTCGTCATCGAGAAGCCGTTCGGTCACGACCTGGAGTCGGCGCGCCGGCTCAACCAGATCGTCGCGGAGGTGTTCCCGTCGGAGTCGGTGTTTCGGATCGACCACTACCTGGGCAAGGAGACCGTCCAGAACATCTTGGCGTTCCGGTTCGCCAATCAGCTGTTCGAGCCTGTGTGGAACTCCAACTACGTCGATCACGTGCAGATCACGATGGCCGAGGACATCGGCATCGGCACACGGGCCGGCTACTACGACGGCATCGGCGCGGCCAGGGACGTCATCCAGAATCACCTGATGCAGCTGATGGCCCTCGTCGCGATGGAGGAGCCGATCTCGTTCGACGCCACGAGCCTGCGCATCGAGAAGCAGAAGATCCTCGCCAACGCCCGCCCACCCGCGCGGCTGGACCTGCACACCGCTCGCGCGCAGTACACCGAAGGGTGGGCCGGTGGCGTCCCGGTCGGCGGCTATCTCGACGAGGACGGCATCCCCGCCGACTCGCTGACCGAGACGTTCGCGGCCATTCGCGTCGACATCGGCACCCGGCGTTGGGCGGGTGTGCCGTTCTACCTGCGAGTCGGAAAACGGCTCGGACGCCGCGTGACCGAGGTCGCCGTCGTGTTCAAGCGTGCACCCCACCTGCCGTTCAGCAGCGACGACGTCGAGGAGCTGGGCGAGAACGCCCTCGTCCTGCGGATCCAGCCCGACGAAGGAGTCACGTTGCGCTTCGGCGCGAAGGTGCCCGGGACCGTCATGGAGATCCGCGACGTCAACATGGACTTCGCCTACGGCGGGACGTTCGTGGAGAACTCCCCCGAGGCGTACGAACGGCTGATTCTCGACGTCCTGCTCGGTGACCCGCCGCTGTTCCCGCAGCATGAGGAAGTCGAGCTGTCGTGGCAGATCCTGGACCCGGTCATCGAGCACTGGGCCCGACAGAAGACGATCGACACGTATCCGGCCGGCACGTGGGGGCCGGAGTCGGCCGACGCCATGATGGCCCGCGACGGGCGTCGTTGGAGGAGGCCGTAACGTGCAGATCACGCTGGAGCACACCAACGCCTCGCACATCTCGCGTGAGCTGGTGCGCGCCCGCAAGGCCTCGGGCAGCCCCGCGATGGACATGGTCCTCACGCTCATCGTGGTCTGTGACGACTCGACGGTCGCCGACGCGCTGCACGCGGCGACGACCCTGTCGAAGGAGCACCCGGCGCGCATCATCGGCGTCATCCTTGGCAAGGCGACCGGCGCTCCGGACCTGCACGCCAAGATCCGCGTCGGCAGCGAGACGTCCGGCGAGTCGATCCTGCTGCGGTTGTCGGGACGCCTGGTCAAGCACGCCGAGTCGGCCGTCCTGCCGCTGCTGCTGCCCGACTCCCCCGTCGTGGTGTGGTGGCCGGGACAGGCCCCGGCGAATCCGTCGGGCGACGCCATGGGCGCCTTGGCCAGCCGACGACTCACCGACGCCGAGGCAGCCAGTCAGCCCGTGCGGCACCTGCGCACGGTCGCCCGTCACTACGCTCCCGGTGACACCGACCTGTCCTGGACGCGATTGACGCCCTGGCGGGCGCTGCTGGCCGCGGCCCTCGACCAGGTGGGCTCGCCGGTGACCGGTGGCCTGATCGTCGCCGGTTCGGGCAACCCCGCCGGCGTGTTGCTGGAGTCGTGGTTGGAAGATCGGTTGGGCGTCCACATCCGCTGGCGCAGGGTCGACTCGACCCGGATCGAGCAGGTCGTGCTGGAGACCGCTGACGGCGACGTGACGATCTCGCGCGGTCAGCACGGCGCCGCGACGTTCAGCGTCCCGGGCTCGGGTGAACGCTCGGTCCCGTTGCCGACCCGATCACTGGCCGAGCTGCTCGCCGAGGACCTGCGGCGCCTCGACGCCGATGCGATCTACGCCGCAACCATCCGCCACATGCTGAGGGAAGACTCATGACCGACATCGTCGACCTGATCGTCTTCGACGACGCGACCGACCTGGCCGAGCAGATCGCCCGGCGCCTCGAGCTGACCGTGACGGCAGCGCACGCAGCCGGAACCGAGCCCCACGTCGTGCTGACCGGTGGCACGATCGCGACTGCCGCGTACGAACAGATCTCGGCCGATGCCGTCGACTGGAAGCGCGTCGACTGGTGGTGGGGCGACGAACGGTACGTTCCCGAAGGTCACCCGGACCGCAACGACCGCCAGGCGCGCGAGGCGTTCTTGGACCGCGTCGGCGTTCCGGCCGATCGCGTCCACCCGATGCCCGCCCACGGCTGTTCGGACTCGATGGCACAGGCAGCGGACGACTACGCGGCGCAGCTGCCGGACGGTCCGTTCGACCTGGTGCTGCTCGGAGTGGGTCCGGACGGCCACATCGCGTCGCTGTTCCCCGGCTTCGACCAGCTCGACGAGCAGCGACGCACGTGCGTCGAGGTGTTCGGATCTCCCAAACCGCCACCCGAACGGATCACTCTGACCTACCCGCGTTTGAACAACAGCCGCGAGGTGTGGCTCGTGGTGTCCGGCGAGGGCAAGGCCGATGCCGTGGCCCGAGCCCTCTCCGGCCAGGCCACGGTGCACGACACCCCCGCCTGCGGCGTCGCCGGTCTCGATCGCACGGTCTGGCTGCTGGACGAGCCCGCCGCTTCGCGGATCAGAAGATGATCTCGCCGGACTTGCGCTTGGACCGCAGCAGCTGCAGCGCTTCGTCGAGGATCTCGGCCGCCTCGGTGTCGGTGCGCCGTTCCTTGACGTAGGCCAGATGGGTCTTGTACGGCTCGGTGGTCGGCGCGGTGGGCCGGTTCTCGGCGTCGAGGCTCGCCGGCATGCCGCACCGCGGGCAGTCCCACGACTCGGGCAGCTCGGCCTCGATCGAGAACTGCAGCACCGTGTTGTGGTCGTTCATGCAGAAGTACGACACCTGCTGACGCGGGGCTGCTTCGCCGCGCTCGGCCTCGCCCATGGGGCCGGCGCCGACACGGCTGCCCCGGATCGCACCCGTTGCCACGTCAGGAGCTCACCTTCAGCAGCAGGCTGATGGCCACGATGCACACGACCCAGACGGCGGCGACGCCGATCGTGATCCGGTCGAGGTTGCGTTCGGCGACCGAGGAGCCGCCCAGCGAGCTGGACACGCCGCCGCCGAACATCTCCGACAGCCCGCCACCGCGGCCCTTGTGCATCAGCACGAGCACGATCATCAGCAAGCTGCTGATGACCAGGAGAATCTCAAAGAACAGGATCACGTTCAGTTGTTCCTCATCGCTCAGGCGCCGGAAGGTCCGGCATGTCGTAGAACCGGGCGATTCCGGCGAACTCGTCCGCCTGGAGGCTCGCACCGCCGACCAGGGCACCGTCGACGTCCGACTTGGCCATGATCGCGGCGATGTTCGCCGCCTTCACCGATCCGCCATACAGAATACGCGTTGCGTCGGCGACCTCGGCGCTCCAGGTCTCGGCGATCCGTGAGCGAATGGCCGAGCAGACCTCTTGCGCGTCATCGGGAGTTGCCACCTCACCTGTGCCGATGGCCCAGACCGGCTCGTACGCGATGACCGTGTCGGCCATCTGCTCGGCGGTCAGCCCGGCCAGTGACCCGTCGATCTGGGCCAGGGTGTGGGCCACATGCTCGCCGGCCTGTCGGACGTCGAGGCCCTCGCCCACGCACACGATGGGCTTGATGTCGGCAGCCAGTGCCTTGCGAGCCTTGGTGTTGACGACCGCGTCGGTCTCACCGTGGTACTCGCGGCGCTCCGAGTGCCCCACGACGACGTACGAGCACCCGAGCTTGCGCAGCATCGCTGCCGAGATCTCACCGGTGTACGCGCCGCCGTCGTGCTCGGACACGTCCTGTGCGCCGTAGCCGATCTTGAGTCGGTCGCCGTCGACGAGCGTCTGGACGCTCCTCAGGTCGGTGAAAGGAGGGAGGACGACGACCTCGGCCTTGGCGTAGTCGTGCTTCTTGTCCTCCAACGTCCACGCCAGCTTCTGGACCAGGACGACGGCCTCTTGGTGATTGAGGTTCGACTTCCAGTTCCCGGCCATCAAGGGAGTGCGCGTCATGACTGTTCCTCCAGGATCTGCAGCCCAGGCAATGTCTTGCCCTCCAGGTACTCCAGGCTCGCGCCGCCGCCGGTCGAGATGTGGCCGAACTGGTCATCGGTGAAGCCCAGTTGGCGGACGGCAGCCGCCGAGTCACCGCCACCGACGACGGACAGCCCGTCGACCTCGGTCAACGCCTGGGCGACGGCCTTGGTGCCGGCCGCGAAGGACGCCATCTCGAACACGCCCATCGGTCCGTTCCAGAAGACGGTGTGCGCCCCTCGGATGACGTCGGCGAACTTCGCGCCCGACTCCGGACCGATGTCGAGTCCCATCTGATCGGCCGGCATGGCATCGGCGGCGACCACCGAGGCATCGGCGTCGGCGAACGCCGGAGCCACGACGATGTCGGTGGGCAGGATCAGGTCGACGCCGCGGGCGGCCGCCTGATCGATGTAGCGCTTCGCGGTGTCCACCTGGTCGTCCTCGAGCAGGGAGGTGCCCACCTCGTGGCCCAAGGCCTTCAGGAAGGTGAAGACCATGCCGCCGCCGATCAGCAGTGCGTCGGCCTTCTCCAGCAGGTTGTCGATGACTCCCAGCTTGTCGGAGACCTTCGAGCCACCGAGCACCACCGCATACGGACGCTTCGGGCTCTCGGTGAGCTGCCGGAGCACCTCGACCTCTCGCTGGACCAGTCCGCCGACCGCCGACGGCAGACGTTCGGCGATGTCGTAGACGCTGGCCTGCTTGCGGTGCACCACGCCGAAGCCGTCGGAGACGTAGACATCGCCCAGTGCCGCCAGCTGATCGGCGAACGCGCCACGCTCCGCGTCGTCCTTGCTGGTCTCACCGGCGTTGAACCGCACGTTCTCCAGGACGGCGAGCTGTCCGTCGCCCAGACCGGCGACGACGGCGGCCGCCGATTCCCCGATCGTGTCCGTCGCGAAGGATACCGCCTGGCCCAGCAGCTCGCCCAGCCGCGCGGCGACGGGCTTGAGCGAGAACGCCGGATCCGGCGCGCCCTTCGGACGGCCCAGATGGGCCATGACGATGACGCGGGCACCCGCGGCCAGCAGCGTCTCGATCGTCGGCACACTCGCGCGCACCCGACCGTCGTCGGTGATCGTGTCACCGTCGAGCGGCACGTTCAGGTCGCTGCGGACCAGGACGCGACGACCGCGCAGATCACCCAGGTCGCTGACGGTCCTCACCGGTCAGAGGCTCGATCCGACGAGGGAGACCAGATCGACCAGGCGGTTGGAGTAACCCCACTCGTTGTCGTACCAGCCGACGACCTTGACCTGGTCACCGATGACCTTCGTCAGCGGCGCATCGAAGATGCACGAGGCCGGATCGGTGACGATGTCGGTCGAGACGATCGGATCCTCGTTGTAGACCAAGAAGCCCTTCAGCGCGCCCTCGGACGCGTCCTTGATGATCTGGTTGACCTCGTCGACCGTCGTCTCGCGCGAGGCGGTGAACGTCAGGTCGGTCGCCGATCCCGTGGGCGTCGGCACGCGCAACGCGTACCCGTCGAGCTTGCCCTTCAGCTCCGGCAGCACCAGGCTGACGGCCTTCGCCGCACCGGTGCTGGTGGGCACGATGTTCAGCGCGGCAGCCCGGGCGCGACGCAGATCGCTGTGCGGCGCGTCCTGCAGGTTCTGATCCTGCGTGTAGGCGTGGATCGTGGTCATCAGGCCGCGCTCGATGCCCAGGGTGTCGTTGAGCGCCTTGGCCATCGGCGCCAGGCAGTTGGTGGTGCACGACGCATTCGAGATGACGGTGTGCTGAGCGGGGTCGTACAAGTCGTGGTTGACGCCCATCACGATCGTGATGTCCTCGTTCTTGGCCGGAGCCGAGATGATGACCTTCTTGGCGCCACCGTCGACGTGCGCCTTGGCGGCGGTCGCATCGGTGAAGAACCCGGTCGACTCCACGACGAGGTCGACTCCCACCGACGCCCAGTCCAGCTTGGCCGGGTCGCGTTCGGCGAACGCGGCGATCTTCTGGTCGCCCACCGTGATGGACTCGTCGTCGTAGGTGACCTCGGCATCGAGACGACCCAGGATCGAGTCGTACTTGAGCAGCGTGGCGAGCGTCTTGTTGTCGGTCAGGTCGTTGACTGCGACGATCTCGATATCTGCTCCGGCGGCACGTGCCGCTCGGAAGAAGTTGCGGCCGATACGGCCGAATCCGTTGATGCCTACGCGAACGGTCACGGGGACAGAGCTCCTGCGGTGCTGGGATGACGTAACAGCCCAAGCCTACTCAGCGTGCCAGGTGCCCGCTGCACGAGCCCGGCGTACGGCCCTGCCCGACGTGTGGTCAGGCGTCGTCGAGGTCGTCCTCGCCGATCGCCGCTTCGGTGTCGGGAATGCCGAGCTCGGCGGCCCGCTTGTCGGCCATCGCCAGCAACCGTCGAATGCGGCCTGCGATCGCGTCCTTGGTCAACGGTGGTTCGTGCAGGCGCCCGAGCTCTTCCAAGCTGGCCTGGCGATGTTCCACCCGCAGCTCACCCGCCATCCGCAGGTGGTCGGGCACGTCGTCTCCCAGGATCTCCAACGCCCGCTGCGCTCGGGCCCCTGCTGCCACGGCAGCGCGCGCCGAACGGCGCAGGTTCGCGTCGTCGAAGTTCGCCAGCCGATTGGCCGTCGCACGCACCTCGCGCCGCATCCGACGCTCCTCCCAGGCCAGCAGCGCCTCGTGCGCGCCCAGACGCGTCAGCAGCGCACCGATGGCCTCCCCGTCACGGATCACGACGCGGTCGATGCCACGGACCTCCTTGCCCTTGGCGGCGATCCCCAACCGCCGTGCCGCGCCGACCATCGCCAGCGCCGCCTCGGGACCGGGGCAGCTGACCTCGAGCGCCGACGAACGACCCGGCTCGGTCAACGATCCGTGCGACAAGAAGGCGCCCCGCCATGCCGCGACCGCGTCGCACGTGGCGCCCGAGACGACTTGCGGCGGAAGGCCACGCACGGGGCGTCCGGCGCCGTCGACCAGGCCGGTCTGTTGTGCCAGCCGTTCACCGTCCTTGGCCACGCGCACGATGTACTTGGTCTCCTTGCGGATCCCGACGTTCTGTGCGACCACCAGCTCGCTGTCGTGTCCGTAGATCTCGCTGATGTCCTTGCGCAGACGGCGCGCCGCTGCACCGGTGTCGAGCTCGGCCTCGATGACGATCTTGCCCAGCACGATGTGCAGGCCTCCGGCGAACCGCAGTGTCGAGGCCACCTCGGCCTTGCGGCAACACGCCTTCGTGACCTGGATGTTCGCGAGCTCGGCCTTGACCTGTGCCGTCATCGCCATCTGCTGCTACTCCCCTGTGTGTTCGCGGCGGTCGTCGGCGCCGCCACACGCATGTGTCGTGACACTCTATGCCTGCCGCATGACCGCCGCGAGTGCAGCAGCGAGCCGACCCGCGTCGTGCTGGTCCGAACCGGGCTCACAGCACACCTCGGCAACGTGCAACGACGCGCCCAGCGCGGCGGCCGCGCGGCGCAGGTGCCCCGCGTCGTCGACCACCGAAGGATCGGCGATCACGGTGTCCAGAGCGAGCTCGGGCGCGTGTGCCGTCAGCACCTCGAGGTGATCGGTGGGGCTCAGGCCTTCGGTCTCGCTGTCGGAGCCCGGCAGGTTCAGCACCAGCACCCGATGCGCGTCGGTGGCCACCAGCGCATCACGCAGCTGTGGGACCAGCAGCGTGGGCATGACGCTGGTGAACCACGACCCGGGACCGATCGTGACCCACTCGGCCCGCATCACGGCGTCGACCGCCTCGGGAACGGCCGGCGGATCCTCCGGGGTCAGGCGGACGCTGACGACCTGGCCGTCGACGGACGCCACCTGCACCTGGCCACGGACCACCGTCAGGCGATCGGGCTGCTCGACCAGGTGCACGTCGGCCTCGATGTCCAGGGGAACAGCCGCCATCGGCAGCACCCGCCCCTGCGCGCCCAGCAGCTCACCGACCAGGTCCAGCCCGCGCACGTGGTCGCCGAACATGTCCCAGATCGCCGCGATGAGCAAGTTGCCGACCGCATGATTGTCCAACGGGCCGCTCGAGGCGAACCGGTGCTGGAGCACCTCGGCCCACGTCCGGCCCCACTCGTCGTCACCGCACAGCGCGGCCAGCGCCATCCGCAGGTCACCCGGTGGCAAGCCGCCCAGCTCTTCGCGCAACCGTCCGGACGACCCACCGTTGTCGGCCACCGTGACGATGCCCGTCAGCTGTGTCGTCAGCCTGCGCCACGCCGCCAGGCTCGCCGCCAACCCGTGACCGCCGCCCAGTGCCACGACGCGCTGGTCGCCCACGTCGCGCTCGTCCACCGAGCCCGGACGGGAGATCACCTCCACGCCCCGACCACGTCGCGGTATCGGATGCGCGCCCTGGTCGGGCGGGCGTGACGGTGTTGGTGGTTCATCGGTCACTCCCGCCCCAGGTCGCGGTATCGGATGCGCGCCCTGGTCGGGCGGGCGTGACGGTGTTGGTGGTTCATCGGTCACTCCCGCCCCAGGTCGCGGTGCACCACGAGTGTGCTGACGCCGCGTTCACGCAGGCGTGCGCCGAAGGCCTCGGCCATCGCGACGCTGCGGTGACGGCCGCCGGTGCAACCGAAGCCGATCGTCAAGAAGTGCTTGTCCTCGTGCAGGAATCCGTCGGTCAGCAGCGAGACCAGCTCTTCGTAACGCGTCAGGAACTCCGTCGCCCGATCCTGGCCCAGCACGTAGTCCTGGACCGGAGCATCCAGGCCGCTTTGCGGTCGCAGCTCGTCGATCCAGAACGGATTGGGCAAGAACCGCAGGTCGGCGATCACGTCGGCATCGATCGGCACGCCGTACTTGAAGCCGAACGTCACGACCGTCGCACGCATGCCGTCGATGTCGGTGTCCTCGAACGCCGCGCGGACCCGCTGCTTGAGCTGGTGCGTGTTCAGGTTCGTGGTGTCGATCACGATGTCGGCCCGGCCCCGAATGCGCGCCAACGCCTCGCGCTCGCGCCGGAAACCGTCCATCAGGCGTCCCTCGACGCTCAGCGGGTGCGGTCGCCGAGCTGCCTCCTGGCGGCGAACCAGCACGTCGTCGGCCGCCTCCAGGTACAGCGTCGAGGCCCGATAACCCTGCGTGCGCAGCTGTTCGAGGATCTCGGTCAGCTCGCCGAAGAACCCGCGCGAACGGGCGTCGATCACCACTGCGATCCGTTGGATGTCGGGCGCTGCGCTCAACAGGTCGAGCGTCGCCGGGAGCAGCTGCGGCGGAATGTTGTCGACCACGTAGTAGTCGAGCTTCTCCAACACCTTCGCGGCCGTCGTCCGTCCGGCGCCGGTCATCCCGGTCACCAGGACGAACCGTCGGTGCTCACTCATGTTCCACATCCTCGTCGGGGGAAATGATCTCGCCGGTCGCCGTGTTGACGCTCGGACCTGCAGTCGTCGAGGCCACGGCCGTCACGATCGATTCTGCCGTAGTCGGTCCGATACCGGGGACGCGAGCGATCTCTTCGGCCGTCGCCGCACGCAGGCGCTTGAGCGAACCGAACTGCTTCATCAACGCCTTGCGGCGAGCCGGTCCCAGGCCAGGCACCGGATCGAGCAGGCTCTCGACCATCGACTTGCTGCGCCGTTGACGGTGATGGGTGATCGCGAACCGGTGTGCTTCGTCACGCACGCGTTGCAACAGGTACAGGCCCTCGCTGGTGCGCGGCAGGATCACCGGATCGGGGTCGTCGGGCAACCAGACCTCCTCGAGTCGCTTGGCCAGGCCACACAACGCGATGTCGTCGACGCCCAGCTCCACCATCGCGGCACGAGCGGCGGCCACCTGAGGAGGCCCGCCGTCGACCACCACCAGTGACGGGGCATAGGCGAACTTGCGGGGTCGTCCCGATTCTGGATCGATGCCGGACTCGTCGGCGCCCTCGGCGCGCGCCTTCAGCAAGGCCGCGAACCGCCGGGTGATGACCTCGTGCATCGCCGCCACGTCGCTTTGACCCTCGTGTCGCACCGTGAACCTGCGGTACTCGGACTTGCGCGGCAGCCCGTCCTCGAACACCACCATCGACGCCACGATCTCGGTGCCCTGGAGGTTGGAGACGTCGTAGCACTCGATCCGCAACGGCGCGGCGGGCAGGCCCAGCGCCTCCTGCAGCTCCTCCAGTGCCCGACTGCGGGTGGTCAGGTCGCCCGACCGCTGCAGCTTGTGCCGCGCCATCGCCTGCTTCGCGTTCTGCTGCACGGTGTCGAGCAACGACTTCTTGTCACCGCGGCGCGGCACCCTGATGGTGACCGGCCCACCTCGTTGCTCGGCTAGCAACGTGGTGAGCACATCGGCGTCGGCAGGCAGGTGCGGAACCAGGATCTGTCGCGGGATCGCGCTCGCGGCGGTGTCGGCGTACAGCTTCATCAGCGCGCCCTGCACCAGCTCGGGCAGGTCGGCGTCGTCGGCCCGGTCCGCGACCCAGCCACGTTGTCCGCGGATACGCCCGCCGCGCACCGAGAAGATCTGGACGGCCACCTCGATCGGGTCGATCTCGAAACCCAGCACGTCGGCGTCGGTGCCGTCGGCGAACGCGACCGTCTGCTTCTCCAGGACGCGGTGCAACGCCGCCAGGTCGTCGCGATACTTCGCCGCGAGCTCGTACTCCTGCTGGTCCGAGGCCAGTCTCATCCGGTCCTGCAGATCCCGAATGAACGTACCGGTCTGCCCGCCCATGAACGCCAGGAAGTCGTCGACGATCGCCCGGTGCTCCTCGGCGTCGACGCGCCCGACGCACGGGGCGGCGCACTTGCCGATGTCGCCGAGCAGGCAGGGCCGCCCGATGGCTGCCGAGCGCTTGAACACGCCCGCCGAGCACGACCGCATGGGGAACACGCGCAGCAGGGTGTCGACGGTGTCGCGGATCGCCCAGGCGTGACCGTAGGGGCCGAAGTAGCGCACGCCCTTGCGCTGGGCTCCGCGCATCACGGTCACGCGTGGGAACTCCTCGTCGACCGTCACCGCGAGCCAGGGGTAGGACTTGTCGTCGCGGTACTTGACGTTGAATCGTGGATCGAACTCCTTGATCCACGAGTACTCCAACGCCAGCGCCTCGACCTCGGTCGACACCACGGTCCACTCGACCGAGGCCGCCGTCGCGACCATCTGCTGGGTGCGCGGGTGCAGATTCCCGACGTCCTGGAAGTACGAGCTCAGCCGCGGCCGCAGCGACTTGGCCTTCCCGACGTAGACGACCCGCCCCTCCTCGTCGCGGAACCTGTACACCCCCGGCTCGACCGGGATCTCCCCCGGTCGAGGTCGGTACGTCGCAGGATCAGCCACCCCTCCAACCTACCGAGCGCTGCGGACAGGCTGGCGGTTTACCAACTTAAGCTGGTAAACCCACCCGATCGTGGGGTTGCTACCCGAAGAAGGTGGTGGGTTTCCTACGGCGTCGGGCCGAGAGGGATGTGTACTGCGTTGCGGCGGTACAGCCGGCGTGACTGTGCGAGCGCGGCGTTGATTCTCGAAGCAGTTGCGGAGCGGCGCTTGGGATCCAGGTCGCGCCACGTCCACCGCGACATCCCACACGGGATAGCGCGAATTCGATCCTCGCGATGCTTCTCCGACACCAGCACGTCGTATGGATCGGCGCCGGTGTTGAGCCGTCCGTACTTGTACAGTCCGTCAAACTCGCCTGCGTGACAGTGTTCCTCCCACCGACAATCGACCCGCGGATCCGGCTCGCCGTCGCCGATGGCCAAGACGACTTGGAACTGCGGCCGCGGGACGCCTTCGGTGTAGAACATGTACAGCGATCGCGATTCGCCGGGTGATTCACAGCGTGGCTCACTCAGACGTATGGCCAACCGTGCGTGCCGGGTGTTCGGCCACCGTGTCCCTTGCTGGCCCACTGCGGCGATTTCCTCTTGGGTGTACAGGCCGGCGTTCAAGGCTGCGTTGATGATGACTAGTCCTGATTCCGTCGTGCTGATCGACGCCGCTTCGAAGCCGGCGCGAGCAGCCGATACGACGGGGACCCCCTGCATCTCGACGATCTCGGACTCGTCGATGTCGATGCTGTGGAAGGCGACCCCTGACTCGGTTCGACTCTGTCGGCCACCGAGCCGAGTGACGTGAACGGTGTCGAGATCGACGTCGTACGACACGGGTTCGTGCATGATGGCTGCCGAGTAGTGGCTGAGCACGTAACCGCTGCCCAAGCGAGCGATCACTGCTCGGGCCGTGAGAACGTGCTTTTCCTCCGGACTCAGCTGATCGACGTCGACCTTCGGGGCGTAGACACCGTGACGCAGGCGCGTGATGACCCCGGATCGGCGAGCCGCCTTGATGTCTTTGTCCCGGAATCCTTCGGCGATGAAGTCGGAACGAAATCCGAAGCCGCCTCGTGACCGAGCGATTGCTGTCACCAGTTCATTCATGAGTCTGATCGTTCGGCACCTGCCGAGCCCGCACCAGACGAGGTTGCGCGGCTGTGGACAACGCAGACGACCCGAGCACGCCTGTGGACAACCTTGAATCGGCCTGAGATTTTTGGAGGGCGTGGTTAGGCCGCGACGGGATCGTCGTGCCCTCGTGTTGAAGCGTAGTGCGCCTGCTCCAGTTCGACTGGCGGGACGTCACCGATCGAGGAGTGGA
>Ga0180217_1000484_pt1 | contig 63213 bp, 59 predicted proteins | sample eDN3rd37CBELigOP_FD_128521 | JGI IMG/M metagenome (GOLD analysis project Ga0180217, IMG submission 128521) | Enriched Organic Plus compost microbial communities from Emeryville, California, USA - eDNA 3rd pass 37_C BE-Lig OP (version 2) (version 2) ...
AGCCTGTGGAGAGGAAGGCTCTGGCCGCACTCGCAAGAGCGCGGTGAAACCGGCCTCTACGAAGCAGGAAGTCAGCTTTGAGCCTGTTTAGGCAGGTTTGAGTAGGTATGACAGAACGGTTTCCCATGCTAGTTGAACACCTTCAGACCTTTCGAGCTCTCAGTATTTCGAGGAACTTTGAAGGGAAACTTCTGGCCGCCAGAAAATAAGGGTTCAGGACGTTAGACTTACCATACTTGAGCCGATGTCCTTGCAAATCACAGACAACACCACCAGCGCCTTCCAGGACAGCCTGTGCGGCAGCAGTATCCCATTCGCTGGTATCTCCCAGCCTTGGATACAGATCAGCCAAACCTCGCGCCACCATGAAGAACTTCAGGGAGCTTCCTGCCTGGACAAACTCTACATCCGGTCCCAACCGATGAATGAAATCCATGGTTTCAGCATTGAGATGGTTCTTACTGGCCACCACCCTCAATCGAGTACCTGCAATCTCTTGGTCAAGATGCCTGGTGCTTAACACTTGCTCAGCCCCACCAATGCACATCATGCTGCCATATTTCTCACCACCCCAGTACAAACAATCCAGGGAAGGAGCGTAGACCACTCCCCAAATAGGGAACCCATTTTCAACCAAAGCAATGTTGACCGTGAAATCATCACCGCCTTTGACAAACTCTTTGGTTCCATCCAGTGGATCCACAAGCCAGAAGCGTCTTGCTGTTTGACGAATTTTTTCCGAATCATTCAACTCTTCTGACACTACAGGAATATCAGGCGCCGCAACAGCCAATCCATTCACTATTATTCTGTTCGCCACCATATCCGCCTGCGTCACTGGTGTCATGTCAGGTTTCTGTCTCAGTTGCATATCCAGCACTGAAGCTGTTGCTTTGCCACGCCCAGGATGGTATGCCAGCGTTGCCCTGCCTGCCTGAAGGGCCACATCTAACACTGATTCAATCAACGACTGCTTCATGCAGCCCTCCCTTTGATAGCCCAACAGCTTCGATACAAAAGCAACCACGCTTGATATCTTCTTGTACCACTATCACGATCCGCACATAAGAAAATGGGGTATCAACAAAGATGTCGATACCCCATTGGAACCTGTCGGCTCAAAGGACTGTCACAGCCCTTTGACCAAATGTTTACAGGCTCTTAGCCAGTTCTGGAACAGCCTCAAAAAGGTCTGCAACAAGACCGTAGTCAGCAACGCCAAAAATAGGTGCTTCAGGGTCTTTGTTGATTGCAACAATCACTTTCGAGTCTTTCATCCCAGCCAAGTGCTGGATCGCACCCGAAATCCCGATAGCGATATACAGCTGCGGAGCAACAATTTTGCCGGTTTGCCCAACCTGCCAGTCGTTAGGAGCGTAACCTGCGTCAACAGCAGCACGTGAAGCACCCATCGCAGCACCGAGTTTGTCGGCCAAGGGCTCAAGCAGCTTGAAGTTCTCTGCACTTCCCATGCCACGACCACCTGAAACCACAATGTTTGCAGCTGTCAGTTCTGGACGATCGCTCTTGGCAACTTGACGACCGAGGAACTTGGACTTGCCACTGTCAGCAACGGCTTCAACAGCCTGAATTTCAGCACTACCGCCTTCAGCAGCAACGGCATCAAATGCGGTGCCGCGAACTGTGATGACCTTGACTGCATCGGTAGATTGCACTGTCGCGATCGCATTGCCAGCGTAGATAGGACGCTGGAAAGTATCAGCAGAATCAACGGCGATGATGTCGGAAATCTGGGCAACATCAAGCTTGGCTGCAACACGTGGTGCAACGTTTTTACCGGAAGCTGTCGATGGGAACAGGATGTGGGTGTAGCCAGAAGCTACGGCCAGAACCTGAGCAGCAACGTTTTCAGCCAGACCGTCTTTCAGCGAAGATCCCTCTGCCAGCAAAACTTTCTTGACACCAGCAACTTTCGCGGCTTGCTCAGCAACAGCCTTGGCACCTTCACCAGCAACCAGGACATGCACATCGGCATCAATTTTCGATGCGGCTGCGACTACATTCAAAGTAACGCCTTTGAGCTGGGCGTTGTCGTGTTCAGCAATAACGAGTACGGACATAGTTACACCACCTTAGCTTCATTCTTCAACTTATCGACCAGCGCTGCCACATCAGCCACGATGACCCCAGCCTTACGTCCTGGTGGCTCAGCAACCTTCACAGTCTTCAAGCGAGGAGTGACATCCACGCCAAGGTCGCTCGGTGCAACCACTTCAAGCGGTTTTTTCTTGGCTTTCATGATATTTGGCAATGTGACGTAGCGCGGTTCGTTCAAGCGCAAGTCGGTGGTCACGATTGCTGGCAATGTCAATTCAATGGTTTCAAGACCGCCGTCAACTTCCCGAGTCACCACAGCTTTGCCATCTGCAAGCTCGATCTTGCTGGCAAATGTAGCCTGTGGCCAATCAAGCATGGCTGCAAGCATCTGACCTGTCTGGTTTGCATCATCATCAATAGCTTGCTTGCCAAGGATGATCAGAGCTGGTTGCTCCTTGAGAGCAATTTCCTTGAGGATTTTTGCAACGGCCAAAGGTTGCAACTCAGCTTCCGTTTGAACCAGAATGCCACGGTCTGCACCGATAGCCATTGCCGTACGCAGGGTTTCCTGGCACTGGGCTACGCCACAAGACACAGCAACAACTTCAGTTACCGCCCCCTTTTCTTTCAGGCGTGTTGCTTCCTCGACTCCAATTTCATCAAACGGATTCATCGACATCTTGACGCCTGAAATATCAACGCCCGATTGATCCGACTTCACTCGTACTTTCACGTTGTAGTCAACAACGCGCTTAACCGGCACCAAAACCTTCATTAATGGTTCTCCAGAGATTTGACAACACAGAACTGAGAGACAGCACAATCCGCGCCAAGCACGTCCGATTTTATTCTTTTTCCCCGAAAACGACCTGTCACCTCGGCCATACGGAATCCGGTTTGCCTTTTGAGCCTGCTGCCGCCTTTTGAGCCTTCGTGCGTGGATACCGAATCAAAAATTTGAGCAGATCGCTGATTTTCTGTCTTCTTATAACCCCGTGATTTTACAATGTTATGAAGGCCTTTACATGAGCAACCACACTTCGGCCTAATGCTGACAGGTTGTACCCTCCTTCCAACATGCTTACAACTCGTCCATCAGCATGTTTTCTAGCCACACCCAGAAGCTGTGCCGTCATCCAGGAATAGTCGTCTTCGACCAGCTTGAGATGAGCCATATCATCTTCCGCATGTGCATCAAACCCGGCCGAAACAAGCACCAACTCCGGCCCAAACTCTTCCAGTCTTGGTAGCCAGACCTCACTTACCAGATTTCGTATTTCCCTGCCTGAGGAATAAGCCGCGACTGGAACATTGCACATATTAAAAGCCGAGACCTTATCACCCCTGTTGGGGAAAAGCGGATGCTGATAAAACCCACACATCAGGATCCTGTTTTCACCAGCAAAAATTTCCTCGGTTCCGTTGCCGTGATGAACATCAAAGTCAATGATCGCCACGCGTTGCAACCCGTATACCTCTAGTGCATGTGCCGCAGCAACAGCGATATTGTTAAAAATACAAAAACCCATGCTCCTGGCTCGTTCTGCATGATGGCCTGGAGGGCGGACTGCACAAAAGGCTGTCTGTGCACGCCCCTGCATCACCATGTCCACCGCCTGCACTCCTGCAGCAGCAGCATAGCGTGCAGCTGTGAGAGAATGCGCATTAAGCATGGTGTCACCATCTATTTCTACCAATCCTTGCTGTGGTGACATACGCTCTAGCCGATCAATATGATCTCGATCATGCACCCGCAACAGGAGCTCATCACTTGCTGGCTTTTCCACTTCCATTTCCTGGACATACTGGATCAAGCCGCTCGATAGCAACTGGTCGGAAATGGCATCCAGTCGTTCCGGACACTCCGGATGTCCTGGAATCATTTCATGCAATTTGAATGAAGGGTGCGTGATAAAGAGTGTCTGCATGGAATCAAAATGCTGTCTATACTCAAAAGCCTGCAACCAGTTTTTAAAATATTGCCCGCCGCACTTCTTTGCATTGGTTGCGCCAATCCTTCCCCAAGTCAGCAAGTGCCACAGGACTCCACGGCATCTGACACTACAAAGAATACCTCAATACCCAGTGACACAGCACCTTTGACCAGCAATGGTTTCATGAAGCGCGCTGACGTTCAGGATTTTTATCGACAAGTCGTCGCTGAAACCCAACTTCCGCCTGACGAAGTCGCTTCCCTGCTGTCTCAGGCACAACGTCTGAACTCAGTCATCAAGCTCATGGCACCACGACCGCCCGGTGCTGCACCCATCGTGCGTGACTGGCCGACGTACAGGCGACGTTTTGTCGAGCCTATCCGTATTGAACGCGGAATTGCCTTTTACCGTGAACATCACCTCGAGCTTGAACTGGCCGAAAAACAATATGGTGTCCCTGCGAGCATCATCACCGCTATCATCGGTGTCGAGACTCTCTATGGTCAACAGATGGGGAACTACAAGGTGCTGGATGCCATCACGACACTGGCCTTTGACTACCCAGAACACCCGCGCAGGCAAGAACGCGTTGATCTATTTCGCAATCAGTTGAAAGACCTGCTCATACTGCACCATGAAGGCAAGCTGGACGCTCGCAGACAACTTGGCTCATACGCAGGTGCCATCGGCATCCCGCAGTTCATGCCAAGCAGCGTCAGGAAATTTGCTGTTTCTGCTGATCCACAAAGCCAGCGAGTTGATCTTGAACACAATGTCAACGATGCCATCATGTCGGTTGCCAACTTTCTTGCCAGCCACGGCTGGGTTCGTGAAGCCCCTGTATTTGCCCCCGTGGACCTTCCTTCTGATGCGGGGAAATGGGTGACTGGTGGGATCACACCGAACCTGACCTGGGCTCAGTTGCTGCAAGGCGGCGCAAGACTCAAGCCAGGAACCTCGACCAAAGGCTGGGGACACCTTCCGCTTGGGGTCATTGACTTGCCAACCGCAAGTACTGGACAAGTCCAGTACCGTGTTGGAACCCCTAACTTCTTTGCACTGACCCAATACAACCGAAGCTACTTTTATGCAACATCAGTGACGGAACTGGCCAAAGCCATCCAGGAGGCACAATAGCCTCACCCTTGATTGAACACCCCAGTCGAGAGATAGCGGTCACCTCTGTCACAAGTTATGAAGACAATGGTGGAGTTCTCCACACGGGCCGCTACTCTCATGGCTGCCACTAACGCACCACCAGATGATATTCCGGCACAAATACCTTCCTCGGCCGCAAGCCGACGTGCCATATCCTCAGCTTCTTTCTGTTCAATGATCTCAAACTGGTCAACCAGCGATGGGTCGTAGATCTTGGGCAGATACTCTTTGGGCCATGCACGAATGCCGGGAATTTGTGAGCCTTCAGCAGGTTGCGCTCCAACAATCTGTACTCCTGGGTTCCTGGACTTCAGGTAGCGGGCGGTTCCCATGATTGTTCCTGTAGTACCCATGGCACTGACGAAGTGGGTCACCTGGCCAGAAGTTTGCTCCCAGATTTCAGGACCAGTGGTCTTAAAGTGAGCCAAAGGATTATCTGGATTCGCAAACTGGTCCAGAACTTTTCCCTTGCCCTCATTGACCATCTGTGCAGCAAGATCACGGGCATATTCCATCCCGCCTTTTTCGGCTGGAGTCAGGATCAGTTGGGCACCATAGGCCGTCATCGAAGCCCTGCGTTCAAGAGACAGGTTGTCAGGCATGATCAAGATCATTTTGTAACCACGCATGGCTGCCACCATGGCAAGGGCGATGCCTGTATTGCCACTGGTAGCTTCGATCAATGTGTCACCTGGCTTGATTTCTCCACGCTTCTCAGCCTCTAGAATCATGGACAAAGCAGGACGGTCCTTTACAGAACCCGCAGGATTGTTTCCTTCGAGCTTGGCAAGGATGACATTGCCTCTAGCCTGACCAAACTCTCCTGGAATGCGTTGCAGCCGTACCAATGGAGTATTTCCGACAGTCTGCTCAATTGTGGGATAACGGGAAATATCGTTCATGCTTGATCCTGTCATTGTTTAAAGTCCGTGTAGTCCTTGAGACCGTACCGCCATCCAGAAATTCTACTGGCATTGACAAATCAACGTACAAAATACTGGGATACCTATCTACGCTATTGATCAACCATCTGAATCTTAGGGCTTGCAACATCCTGTCTGGTCTGTCTGAAGCGACGACGGTTTCCTAGTCTTTTCTTTTGCCCTGCTTCTGAAAAAAATGCGCCATTGCCCTTGGATTTTTTGTTCTGATGTCTTGATCTTGCTGAAGTGTCTTTTGGTCTCTTGCCGGGATGGATGTGCTTTTTTTGATACCCCTGCCAGTACCCACCACCTTTCTTCTGCTTAGTTTCCCTTTGGCTGTGCTCTGATCCGAAACCTTCGATATGAAACGGATTATCTCGTACTTTCTGGGTATCAGTTCCTAGGAATGTAGCGCTGGCTTGTGCTGGCAAGAGCAAAACGACAAGAGCGAGCATGAAAGTTGCCAGAAAGACAAAGTCACGGTATCCGCCCACAAGGCCGGTTTGCTTGCGCAAGCGAATTGTCACGGGAATGGTCATTGTTAGATAAGACATCGTCGGGTTGCAATAACAAAAAACAGGAGCACTATCATGCTCCTGTCCATTGCAAATCCGAACCCATCACGATATCAACAAGCCATTGTGGACTTTGCTACCGATCAATGCAGAGGCACTCTTACTTAGCTGTAATCTTGAGTTGGCCTTGGCTTACTTGGTAGCGAACATACTCTGCCACACCAGTCTGCACGTCCTTGAATTCCTTTTCATAGCCAGCTTTTCTAAGGTTTGTGACATCAGCCTGAGTGAAGCTTTGATAACGTCCCTTCAAATCATCAGGAAATGGGATGTACTGAACATGCCCATCACTGACCAGTTCATCCAGCCCCAGCGTCTGCTGGCCACGCAGATCACGGATAGTATTCACCACGGCACATGCAACATCGTTAAAGGGTTGCGCCTTGCCAGTCCCGCAGTTGAAGATTCCGCTGACATGTGGATTATCAAAGAAATGCAGATTGACCGACACAACATCATCGACATGGATGAAGTCCCTCATCTGCCCGCCGTTGTCGTAACCGTCCCATCCCGCAAAGAGTCTGACACTGCCCGACTGCACGAACTGGTTCATGTTATGGAAAGCGACCGACGCCATCCGACCTTTATGCTGCTCGTGCGGGCCATAAACGTTGAAGTAACGAAGACCCACCACCTGTGCTGTCAGAGAATGGAAACGGGCCCTGACCACTTGGTCGAACAGGAACTTTGAATAACCGTACACATTCAATGGCCGCTCGTTTTCCAGGGACTCAACATAGTTCGGCCCTGCCCCATAGACTGCTGCCGAAGATGCGTAGATGAACGGAACCCTTTGTGCTTGCGCCCACTCAAACAACTCCCGAGTTACACGGTAGTTGTTGTCCATCATGTACTGACCATTGCGCTCGGTTGTGTCAGAACATGCACCTTGATGAAAAATGGCTTTGACGTTGCGCAGTGTTCCGTTCGCCACCATGCGGCGAAACTCGTCTTTGTGCAAATAGTCCGCAATCTGGCACCCCACCAGATTGACAAACTTATCGCCATCGGTCAGGTCATCCACCGCAAGAATTGAATCAATTCCTCTGGCATTCAAACCACGAACAAGGTTTGAACCAATGAAACCTGCAGCGCCTGTGACAATAATCATCCCAATTCCTCTACCGTAACTGTTGAAGTCCCCAGCTTTCCAACGACAATCCCACCTGCCTTGTTCGCCCATCTCATAGCGACATCCCAGGGCTCGCCGATGGCCTTGAGCACAGCCAATGTCGCGAGAACCGTATCACCAGCTCCTGACACATCAAACACTTCGTGTGCCTGTGCATCCACGTGGTCACGCTTGCTCTCAGTAAACAGCGTCATGCCCTGTTCAGACCTGGTCACGAGCAAAGCTTCAAGGCAGAGCCTTTTACGCAAAGCCTGGGCTTTGCTTTCAAGTTCTTCTTCACTTCCCCAGGTCCCCACAGCCTGCTGCATCTCAAGCCTGTTCGGCGTAACCAGGCTTGCACCGCTGTATCTGGAGTAATCCGCGCCTTTAGGATCCACCAACACCAGAACGCCCGCCTCTTTTGCTGCCTGGATCAACCCTTGGACATTGTTCAATGCCCCTTTGGCATAGTCCGAAAGAATCACGATATCGACCTGTGACATCATTTCCTTCGCCAAAGCATCCATGGACTGCACACAATCGGCTGTAGGTTTTTGTTCAAAATCAATGCGTACCAACTGTTGTTGCCGAGCGATGACCCGCATCTTCACGATCGTTGGGAATGCCTGGTGCATGACCAACCGGTGCTGCACGCCCTCTTCGTCAAGCAACTGCTTGATCTTTTCGCCAGCAGCATCACAACCAACGATTCCAACCAAAGTCACCTTTGCACCCAGCGCCCTGGCATTTCGGGCCACATTGGCTGCACCACCGAGACGGTCTTCATCCCTTGCCACATGCACGACAGGAACAGGCGCCTCAGGTGAAATACGCTCGACTTCGCCAAACCAATAGCGATCCAGCATGATGTCACCAACGACCAAAATCCGTGCATGCGATACTCGCTCACGCGGGAATTTATTCATGACAACTCTTCCAAACGCCGGGGAAAATAGGTCTCCCAGCCATGACAACCTGGACACTGCCAGTAATACTGGCGCGCCTGAAATCCACACACACGGCACGAGAAGCGATCAAGCCTCCTGGTATGGCGGCTGACAAGCTGCTGGACCAGTGAAGCAGGCAGCGTCGCTTCAGACAATTGCGTCCCTTCACCTGTCTCTGCCTGTCTGACCTCGACTCTCAAAGCCCTGTCCAAAGACAAAAGACTAGGATGCTGAGTCAACGATTGCTGCATGAACTGCCATGCCTGGTCGACCCCTCGTATCGATCGCATCATCCGGAACACGACATCCAGCAGATCAATGCAAGGATACTTCTTGTAGTGATCAACAAATATATCCAGCAGTTGCCCGCTTTGGTTTGACAGTGAGTAATTCTTTTCTAACTCCACTGCAATCAGGCTGGCATACTCTGGAGCTTTCTGAAGAATCTCAAGCAAAGCCTTGCGTTCTGAGTCCCTGTCTTCTTCAACTCGAGCAATGGCCGCTTTGATCATGAGAATCCTGGCCTGGGCTGCAGCACTTGGCGAAGGATCTGATGATAGTGACTGCTGAGCTTTGGCCAACGAGTCTTTGGCCGCAAAAATATCTGGTGGATTGGAATTGAGTTCCAATTCAGCCATTTCACAATGGTAATGCGCCTTCTGGGAAACATGTTCGCCAGTCAGCTTGCCCAATGTATCGACAGCCTCAATGGCCCGCTCCCAGTCATGTTCTGTTTCATAAATCCTGAACAACGCCCTGACAGCCTGCTCATGGTAAGAGGTTCCCTGAAGCTCCTTATATGCCATCTCGGCCCGGTCAAGCATCCCAGCCTTCAGATAATCCTGAGCGATTTCATGCAAGGCATGCTCCCGATCTTTGGCAGGCAGGTCAGACCTTGACAACAGGCTCTGGTGCACCCTGATGGCGCGCTCCATTTCCCCTCGCCTTCTGAACAGGCTCCCCAGCGCAAAATGCAATTCTGTGGTCTCGGGATCGAGTTTTGCAACTTCAATGAAGGCATCAATGGCGCGGTCCGGCTGCTCATTGAGCAGGAAGTTAAGTCCCTTGAAATAAGAGTCGGGTAATGTCCGGCTTTCTTTCAACATGTGCCGCAGGTCAAATCTGGCTGCAAGCCAACCAAGCCCGAACAGCAGCGGCATGAAAATAAGCCACCAGGATTCAAAGTCCATGTTCTTGTGCTACCTCAAAGTGGTGAGGCATTTTCGTTGATATTCGATGATGACGCCGAAGCAGCGCTCTTATTGTCCTTGGCACGTGCCAAGTCCCTTTTGAGGCGGCCGGACTCACGCCAACGCTTGAAGCGGGATGACAGCATAAGAATCATACCCATGACTGCACCCAGGACAAACGCCAGAAGAATAACAACGATCAAGGGTATGCCGGTAAGAATCATGCCGTCATACAGGACAACGTCTACCGGTGTGACGTTCTGGTAGGCGAAGAACAAAACGGCAATGAATATAAGGATACGAATGGTCCAGACCACATAGCGCATTGGAAACACTCCGAAGGAAACTGGGGATTTTGGAGTTATACGTTGATTGTATAACCGAGCCCCAAGATTCCGGGCATTTTCACGCAATATGTGTTGACACCGGACCAGTCGCAGACTCAGCTTGGGCTAGATGCAGCGTCTACTTCTTCCCGCAATTGCTTGCCGGCTTTGAAGTGAGGCACTTTTTTTCCAGGAACCAGGACTTTCTCGCCTGTCTTTGGATTGCGCCCAACCCTCGGTGCGCGTTCGGAAAGTGAAAAACTCCCGAAACCACGAATTTCAATGCGCTGGCCATTTGCCAAGGCTTGTACCATTGCATCGATAATTGTCTTGACAGCAATATCAGCATCAGCCGCAGAGAGCTGAGGGTAGCTCTCTGCGAGTGCCGTGATCAACTCAGATTTTGTCACGGGTCAAACCACTTTTATTCGCCATCTCTGGCTTGGTCGAGCTTGGCCTTGAGCAAGGCACCCAAGTTGGTGGTACCACTGGTAGCACCTGCCTCGGACATGCGTTGCAGGGTTTCTGCTGTTTCGGCATTGTCACGGGCCTTGATCGACAACTGGATCGAACGGTTCTTACGATCGACGTTGATGATCATGGCTTCGACGTTGTCACCTTCCTTCAGGACTGTTGTTGCGTCATCGACACGGCCAGACGACAGTTCAGAAGCACGCAGGTAGCCCTCAACATCCAGCGACAGGGTCACAACAGCACCCTTGGCATCGACTGACTTGACGGTACCTTGGACAACTGCACCTTTGTCATGTGCAGCAACGAAGTTGGTGAATGGATCACCTTCAAGTTGCTTCACACCCAGAGAGATACGCTCTTTCTCGGTGTCAATTGCCAGAACAACGGCTTCGATCTCATCACCTTTCTTGAAGTTGCGAACAGCTTCCTCACCAGGCTCGGACCATGACAGATCTGACAAGTGAACCAGACCATCGATACCACCAGGCAGACCAACGAACACACCAAAGTCAGTGATTGACTTGATGGCACCCTTGACCTTGTCACCACGCTTGAAGTTGGTTGCAAACTCTTCCCATGGATTGGGACGGCACTGTTTCATGCCCAGAGAAATACGCCTGCGATCCTCATCGATCTCGAGAACCATGACTTCAACTTCTTCACCCAGGGTGACGACTTTGCGTGGATCGACGTTCTTGTTGGTCCAATCCATTTCAGAAACGTGAACCAGACCTTCAATGCCTGCTTCCACTTCAACAAATGCACCATAGTCTGTCAGGTTGGTAACCTTGCCGAACAGACGGGTACCTTGTGGATAGCGACGTGACAAACCGATCCATGGATCTTCGCCCAACTGCTTGACTCCGAGCGAAACACGGCTTTTCTCTTGGTCAAACTTGAGAACCTTGGCTTCGATTTCCTGACCAACAGTCAACACCTCGGATGGGTGGCGAACACGACGCCATGCCATGTCGGTAATGTGCAACAGACCGTCGATGCCTCCAAGGTCAACAAATGCACCGTAGTCGGTAATGTTCTTGACGATACCCTTGACAACGATGCCTTCTTGCAGTGTCTCAAGGAGTTTCTGACGCTCTTCGCCCATGCTGGCTTCCAGCACGGCACGCCTGGACAGCACAACGTTGTTGCGCTTGCGATCCAGCTTGATAACCTTGAACTCCATGGTTTTGCCTTCATAAGGCGTCGTGTCCTTGACTGGACGCGTATCAACCAGTGAGCCAGGCAGGAAGGCACGGATACCGTTGGTCATGACAGTCAAACCACCCTTGACCTTGCCAGTGATCGTACCAGTAACCAGTTCGTTGTTCTCAAGCGCTTGCTCCAGAGCAAGCCATGCCGACAGGCGCTTGGCACGATCACGTGACAGGATCGTATCGCCATAGCCGTTTTCGAACGAATCGATTGCTACCGAGACAAAGTCACCTTCCTTGACTTCGAGTTCGCCCTGATCGTTCAGGAACTCTTCGATAGGAATCAGTGCTTCTGACTTGAGGCCTGCGTTCACAACCACAAAGTTGTGATCCACACGCACGACTTCAGCCGAGATAACCTCGCCTGATTTCATGTCCTGATTTTTCAGGCTTTCTGCAAACAGATCGGCAAAGCTTTCTCCGCCGGTCAGGTCTGTAATAGAGGGTTGAATTGACATGTAATAAATATCCGAAGGGCCTTTCGAGCCGGAAATCACACCCCCGAAAACGAGGGCGGTGTTAATCACAAAAACCATCATGGCGCTGCTGCCGAACAAGCAAACAAGCGCTTGACAGTAAACCTGCACTCAACTTGCCACAAGCCCCGATGACATCCATTGCCGATTACGGAAACAACGGCTAACGGTTCTTACTGACAAAATATTGGAGTGAGCCTTGGAATTTAACACCAATTTCTTTGACGATCAATTGGTTACAACGTTTTTCCGACTTTTTCTCTTCCGGACTTGTGTTTGAATTGCAACCACCTGTCAAGAACCTGCTGGACGGTCTGATCAATCGAAAGGTTGGAAGAGTCCACTATGAACGCATCGCTCGCAGGTTTGAGCGGAGCCACCTTGCGATTCATGTCCCGGTCATCCCTAGCCATGAGATCCTGCAAGACCGACTCATAGGATACTTCTACACCCTTTTCGCATAGCTGGCGATAACGTCTTTGTGCCCTGGCCTGCACATCGGCCAGAAGATATATTTTGACCTGAGCATCTGGAAAGACGACTGTACCCATATCCCTTCCGTCTGCAACCAACCCAGGTTGCTGACGAAATGCCCTCTGCCTGTCCAGTAGCGCATCCCTTAACCGTTGTTGCTTTGCGATTTCTGAGGCAAGGTTACCGACAGTTTCATGACGGATTGCGTCTGTCACGTCTTCTCCGTCAAGAATGACAGCACCATCCTTGAACAAAACCTGCATGTTGCGGGCAACCTGTTCTACAGCATCCAAGTCCAAAGGGTCGATCCCTGCCTTCTGCACACTGTATGCAGCCAGACGATAAATCGCACCACTGTCCAGGACATGCCAGCCCAGACAGTTGGCAATCCTGCTGGCGACAGTTCCTTTGCCTGAGGCCGTCGGCCCATCCAAGGTAATGACTGGTGCGGACTGATCCTGAAGCATTTCAACTCACCAGTTTTTGATAGACATTGAAATAATCTGGGAAAGTCTTGGAGACGCAATCAGGATCCATGATCGTGACATTTGACTGCCCAAAAGCTGCCAATGAAAAACACATGGCCATCCTGTGGTCATCATAGGTTTTTATAGCCGCATCCTTCCATTGGCCATCTTCGATAGGCCACACCTGCAGCCAATCCTGCCCAGACTCAACCCGCGCACCTAGTTTGGTCAACTCACTGACCATAGCCTGTATGCGATCTGTCTCCTTGACTCGCCAACTGCCTATATTCCTCAATCGGCAAGGACCGTCAGCATAAATAGCAAGTACCGCTGCAGTCATAGCCGCATCCGGTATGAGATTGAAATCCGTATCGAAAGCACGCAACTTCCCACCATGGGCAACTGCAACGCCACAGGTTGTGATGCTGTTCTCTGTCATGTCCACTGAAGCACCCATTGCCTTGACATGATCAGCAAACTGCACGTCACCCTGGATACTTTGTCGCCCGACCCCATGGACTGTCACTGGACCCTTACCTATCAATCCCAGCGCCAGAAAGTACGACGCTGAAGATGCATCACCCTCGACATACATGATGCCAGGCGACACGTAACTGACATTTGTATCAATCCAATAGGCAGGAGAACCATCGGTCTGTAACTGACGCTGAACTCTGACTCCAAACTTCTCCATCATGTTCAACGTAATGTCGATGTATGGCTGCGATATCAGTACACCATCGACTTCAATCGTCAAGCCCTTGCCACTGCTTGCCGTAACCAAAGGCGCGGCCATGAGCAGTGCCGTCAGGAACTGGCTGGACACCGACCCTCGGATCCGTACCTTATCTCCAACAGTCTGACACTTGCCAATTTTCAACGGTGGGTAGCCTTCCTGCCCAAGATATTCGATGCTAGCGCCAAGCATGCGTAGCGCATCTACCAAGTCACCGATTGGACGCTCGCGCATCCTGGGCACACCGTCCAAGACATATTCGCCACCTGAGAACGCAAGGGCAGCAGTCATCGGCCTGAACGCCGTGCCAGCATTGCCCAAAAAGAGCTCGGCAGTTGCGTCTGCCAGACACCCATTGCTCTCTATGATCACTGTACTTGTCGATTCCCGTACTACACCAACACCCAGTTGCTGGAGCGCTGCAAGCATGACGCGCGTGTCATCTGAATCAAGCACACCTTCAAGGCGTGTTGTTCCTTTTGAAAGTGCCGACAGTAGCAGCACCCGGTTTGAAATGCTTTTGGATCCCGGCAAAAGGACATCACCCTTTGCCTGCGTTACCCTGTCCAGTCGTAATAGTTCACGACGCGTCATGACCTTTCCTGCCCCCATGCACGACGACGCTCCGCTGTCTCACGCAGCATGTTTTCAATCCAGCCCATGTCATTGTTCTTCAATGCATCATGCGCTCTTTCCAGAACTTGATGCAGGCTTGCTATCTGCTTGAGCATTGCTTGCCGGTTGGCCTGGAAAATATCACGCCACATTTCTTCAGAACCTTGTGCAATGCGTGTGAAATCTGCAAATCCAGATCCAGCCAGCCGGAAATCAACCTCAGCATTGGGATCAGACATGACATGCTGCACATACAGACAAGCCAACCAGTGCGGCAGGTGACTGATCGATGCAACAACCTCGTCATGTTGCTCTACACCAAGACGGTGGATATGTGCACCACATGCTTTCCAGCACATCTCCACCAGCGCCACGGATTGTGCCGGATTCTCCGTTAAGGGACATACGACGACGTTCCGCCCCCGGTACAAATCTGCATTTGCAGCCTCAGGACCGGAAAGGTGTGAACCAGCCATTGGATGGGAAGGCACGAACTGTCCAATCCTGTCGCCCAACTCCAGCCTGGCTGCTTCGACAACATTCCCCTTGGTGCTGCCACCATCCATAATCACCGCGCGATCATTCAGGTGCGGGGCTATTTCATGAAACAGTTGCCTAAATGTGCAGACAGGGGCTGCAATCATGATCAAGTCAGATTCATGCGCCGCATGCTCAATACTTGCAATCTCATCAATGATCCCGAGAGATTGCGCCTTTTCAAGGGTTTCCCTTCTGCGACCAACGCCGAGAATACGTTTAACCCGCCCTGCTTTTTTAAGCGCCAAAGCAAACGAACCGCCAATCAGGCCAACACCAATAACCGACAAAGTCCCTATTGGCTGATGTTCGCTCATTTCGGTTCCCTGGCTTTCAAGGACAAAACCTCGCGCAATGCCTCAAGGAAACGGGCATTCTCATGTTCCAGCCCGATGGACACGCGCAGCCATTCGGGCAAGCCATCAGAAGCGACAGGGCGCACAATCACCCCACGCTTAAGCAGTTCGGCATTGATTCCTGCTGCATCACCCACCTTGACCAGGACAAAGTTGGCATAACTGGGTACGTAAGTTAGACCCATCTCATCAAATGCAGATTGCAGTTGTTGCTTGCCACGCGCATTGACTTCTGCACTGGTCTGAATGAACTTTTCGTCCTGAAACGCCGCAATTGCAGCAGCTTGAGCCAACGTATTGACGTTGAAAGGCTGGCGAACCCTGGCCAACAGTTCTGTCAAACCCTGTTGCGCCAAAGCAAACCCGACCCTCAGACCTGCCAGACCATAGGCCTTGGAAAAACTACGCGAAACGATGAGGTTGTCGAATTTCTTGACCAGGGCGACACTGTCAACCCTGAGATCATTGGGCAAATACTCGTTGTATGCCTCATCAAGAACCACGGTTACACGTGAGCCATGCCTTTTCTGCACTTCCAGCAAGAAAGATTCGATCTCGTCATGCCGCAAGAATGTTCCTGTCGGATTGTTCGGGTTAGCAATAAAAACAACCCGTGTGTCCTTGTCGATTGCAGAAAGCATCGCATCCAGGTCGTGACCATAGTCCTTGGCTGGTACCATGATATGTCGAGCACCACGGGCCTGCGTTGCCAGCTTGTAGACCACAAAGGAATACTGCGAATAGACGGCACTGCTGTTTGCATCCAGAAGCGCCATCCCTGCCATCTCCAGGATGTCGTTCGAACCATTGCCCAAGGTGATCCAGCTGGCCGGAACATCCAGGCGAGAGCTGATGAGTTGCTTGAGCTCATAACCACCCGGATCAGGATAACGGCTTAACCCATTCAGTGCATCCTCTACAGCTTTTTTTGCGGACTCTGGCATACCCAGCGGGTTTTCGTTGGAAGCCAGCTTGACCACCTGCTCGGCCTTCAGACCGTATTCCCTCACCAAGTCATCGATTGGCTTGCCAGGGATATATGGTTGAATCGCCTTGATGTGCTCTGGTGCATTCAACCCGCTTGATGTTTGACTCATGTTGTGACTCCAGACCTAGGTGTCTGCTACTGCCTAGGATAAGAACCGAGAATCTTGATAAAGGCACATCGGTCCTGAAGCTGCTCAAGCGCTTTGGCAACTGCAGGGTCTTTGCGGTGACCCTCGATATCTACATAAAAATAATATTCCCACTGACCGGTTCTTGCCGGCCTGGACTCGAAACGCGACATGGACACGCCATTGTCTGCCAAAGGAGCCAGCATGTGATAGACAGCACCTGCCTTATTCGGAACAGCAAGTATCAAGCTTGTCTTGTCACAGCCACTCGGCAGGGTATCGATCTGACCAATGGCCAGGAACCGGGTCCTGTTCATCGGATCATCCTGAATGCCTTCGGCAACAATCTGCAGACCCCAGGTTCTGGCGGCGATGTCGCTGGCAATCGCTGCGACTGTCGGATCCTCAGATGCTATGCGTGCTGCCTCGGCATTGCTCGCCACCGGTTCTCTAACCAGCGATGGGTGGTGCAACCCCAGCCAGTTCTGGCACTGTGCAAGCGCCTGAGGATGAGCAAGCACCTTGGTAACACCCTCAAGATTTCCTGTTTTGCTCAGAAGACAATGCCTGACACGGATGGAATGCTCTCCAATAATCTTCAACGGGGTATGCAGCAACAGATCCAGTGTGCGGTTGACTGCACCTTCGGTCGAGTTTTCCACTGGAACGATACCGACATTGGCCACACCGCTTTCAACCCGACGAAAAACCTCGTCAAAGCTCTGGCACGGGTCACCCACGATGGAGTTGCCCATGAACTCAAATGCTGCTTGCTCCGAAAATGAGCCTGCAGGACCAAGGTACGCAACTTTGATCTCCTGCTCAAGGCTTCTGCAAGCGGAAATGATCTGCGACCAGATATTGGCTATCGCATCTGCAGCAATAGGCCCTCTGTTCTTTTCCTGTAAGCTGCGAATAACCTGGGCCTCTCGTTCCGGGCGGAACACCGGGCCTTGCTCATGGTGTTCATGTTTGACCTTGCCTACTTCCTGTGCGGTACGTGCCCTTTCATTGATCAACTCAAGGATCTGCGCATCCAATTGGTCGATTTTGTCACGCAATGGCTTGAGCTTGGTCTGCAACTCTTTATCCATGGTTTTTTTCAAATTCTTTGAGATAATCGATCAGAGCCAGCACACCCTCAAGCGGCATGGCGTTGTAGATGGATGCCCTCATTCCGCCTACGCTCTTATGACCTTTCAATTGCATCAACCCGCGCTCTTTCGCACCCTTGAGAAACTCTGCGTCCAAGGCGCTGTCAGGCAAAAAGAAAGGAACGTTCATCCTGGAACGGAAATGTGGATGCACAGGCAGGGTGTAAAAATCCGTGCTGTCAAAGTAGCCATACAGAGCCTCTGCCTTTTCTGCATTGCGTCTTTCCATGGCCTCCAGGCCACCTTTGGCAAGCAACCACTTGAACACCAGCCCGGCGATATAGATCGAATATGTCGGTGGAGTATTGAACTTGGAGCGTTCTCTGGCAACGTTTGCATAATCAAACGCGCTAGGACATATCGGGAGTGCATGCCCGATCAGTTCCTTCCTGACAACGACGACTGTCACACCAGCCGGACCCGCGTTTTTCTGCGCTCCTGCATAAATCATCCCAACCTTCGAGAGATCCATAGGTCTCGACAGGAAATGCGATGATGCATCAATGACCAAAGGCACATCCGAAGCGCCAATCTCACGCATACGGGAAGCGTCTGGCCAATCCATGAACTCGACGCCTCCAATGGTCTCATTGCTGCAAAAGTGCAGATATGAGGCGTCTGGCCTGACTTTCCAGGTGGACACATCCGGAACCCAAGTCAGGGGCTGCCACTGTCCTGTCTGGTCTTCAAGAACTGATTCGCTGGTTGCGGCGACAGAAATGTCACCGTACTTGCGTGCCTCAGCACAGGATTTTTTTGACCAGGATCCGGTCACAACATAGTCTGCCTTGGGCAATGCATTACGGCCAATCAGGTTCAGAGGAACAATGGCGTTTTCTGCTGTTGCACCTCCCTGCATGAATAGCACTGCAAACTCTTCGCCCACCCCCAACAACGAGCGCAAATCCGCTTCGGCCTCATCACAGATTTGAGTGAATTCCGGCCCGCGGTGGCTCATCTCCATCACTGACATGCCACAGCCATGCCAGTCAAGCATCTCCTGCGCTGCCTGCTCCAACACTTCCTGAGGAAGCACTGAAGGTCCTGCTGAAAAGTTCCAAGGACGATTTTTTCCCGTCATTGCTGCTCCCCTGCCTCTCCTGATTCGTCCGAACTGTTGGCAGAACTTGGCGACGACGAAGCGTCTGACCCATCACCTTCGTCCGAATCCGCATCGCTTTCGACCACACGGCGTACTCCTGAAAGTTTTGATCCATCATCAACACTGATCAGCGTTACACCCTGCGTAGCCCTGCCCATTTCCCGGATTTCTGCAACCCTTGTCCTTACAAGAACGCCGGCGGTTGTGATCAGCATAATCTCATCCGACTCCGAAACCAGAACGGCACCAACCAGCTTCCCATTTCGCTCAGTTGTCTGAATGGCAATCATCCCCTTGGTGCCCCTGCCATGCCGGGTGTATTCGCCAATTGGAGTACGCTTGCCAAAGCCATTTTCTGTTGCAGTCAGAACGCTCTTTGTCTCATCCGCAGCCACCAGCATTGCGATGACTTCCTGCCCCTCTTCCAGCATCATCCCGCGCACCCCACGCGCATTACGTCCCATGGGACGCACATCGTTTTCATCAAAGCGCACAGCCTTGCCTGCATCAGAGAAAAGCATGACATCATGCTTGCCATCTGTCAGCTCCGCGCCAATGAGGTAGTCACCCTCATCAAGGGTCACGGCGATAATGCCTGCTTTCCTTGGATTGGAAAAATCGGAAAGCGGTGTTTTCTTGACGGTACCCATGGCTGTTGCCATGAATACCATCTGGTCGTCTGTAAATTGCTTGACTGGCAGCACCACAGTGATTTTTTCCCCGTCTGCCAGTGGGAACATATTGATGATAGGACGTCCTCTTGAGTTCCTGGAGCCCTGAGGAACCTCCCATACCTTCAACCAGTAGACCCTGCCATGATTTGAAAAACACAACAAATAGTCATGAGTATTTGCAATGAACAACTGATCGACCCAGTCATCTTCCTTGGTCGCCGTCGCCTGCTTGCCACGACCGCCCCTGCGTTGTGAGCGGTACTCGGACAAAGGCTGGCTCTTGATATAGCCAGTATGCGACAGTGTCACAACCATATCGGTCGGAGTGATGAGATCCTCGGTATCAAGCTCTGTGGCGTTGTATTCGATAGTCGATCGCCTGACATCCTTGGCATTGACTGAAAACTCCGTACGGATCGACTCCAGTTCCTGAGCAATGATCTCGGTAATGCGCTCCGATCTGGCAAGAATGTCCAGAAGGTCAGTGATCGTGTCCATTACTGAACGGTACTCGCCGAGTACCTTGTCCTGTTCGAGCCCGGTCAAGCGCTGCAAGCGCATGTTCAGAATTTCCTGAGCCTGCGTCTCGCTCAGCTTGTAAAGCCCGTCTGTCTGCAAGCCAAACTGCAACGGCAGGCCATCGGGACGATAAGCCTCCCTTCCCCCCGCAGCTGCGTCATCAGCCCTAGCGAGCATCTCTCGCACCAAAGACGAGTCCCAACTCCTGTCCATGAGCTCCTGCCTGGCCACCACAGGTGTCGGCGCAGCCTTGATGATCGCAATGAACTCATCAATGTTGGCCAGGGCAACAGCAAGACCTTCCAGCACATGACCACGTTCGCGCGCCTTACGCAACTGGAAAACCGTGCGGCGCGTCACCACTTCACGCCTGTGCGACAGGAAATATTCAACCAACTGCTTCAGGTTGAGCAACCGTGGCTGCCCATCCACCAAAGCAACCAGGTTCATGCCAAAAGTATCCTGAAGCTGCGTATTCTTGAACAGATTGTTCAGGACAACTTCAGGAACCTCGCCACGCCTCAACTCAATGACGAGCCGCATGCCATCTTTGTCCGACTCGTCACGGATATCTGAAATACCCTCGATCTTCTTGTCATTGACCAGTTCGGCAATGCGTTCTTGCAGAGATTTCTTGTTGACCTGATATGGCAACTCGTCCACCACGATCGCCTGACGATTGCCTTTTTCCAGATCTTCAAAGTGCGTGCGTGCGCGCATGATCACACGACCGCGGCCGGTCCTATAACCTTCGCGCACCCCCGCCATACCGTAAATAATGCCGCCCGTTGGAAAATCGGGTGCCTTGATATATTCCATCAAGTCATCGACCGTACATTCCGGTTCCCTCAATGCATGCAGGCAAGCATCTACAACCTCGGCCAGATTATGAGGAGGAATGTTGGTGGCCATGCCAACCGCAATACCCGAACTACCGTTGACCAACAAATTTGGCAATCTGGATGGCAGGAGCAACGGCTCCGTTTCACTGCCATCGTAGTTCGGGCCAAAGTCAACCGTTTCTTGGTCGATATCGGCAAGCAGCTCATGTGCAATCTTGGAAAGGCGGATTTCCGTGTAACGCATAGCTGCTGCGCTATCACCGTCAACCGAACCAAAGTTACCCTGACCATCAATCAGAACATAGCGCAAGGAAAAATCCTGTGCCATGCGCACGATCGTGTCATACACCGCCTGGTCGCCGTGCGGGTGATATTTACCGATGACATCACCGACAATACGGGCAGACTTCTTGTACGCCCGGTTCCAGTCGTTGTTGAGCTCGTGCATTGCGTAAAGTACACGCCTGTGCACAGGTTTCAAGCCATCCCTGACGTCTGGCAACGCACGACCCACAATTACGCTCATTGCGTAATCAAGGTAGCTGCGGCGCATCTCATCTTCTAACGAGATGGGTAAAGTTTCCTTTGCGAAGGAATCCATGTGACTTGACCCCAAACTGGTTGATCGACGGCTTACTAACACGCCGTTCGAGGGTAGAACAAACGTCAGATTCTACACCGTGACCTCAATGAAGAAGAAAAAGTCGCCTTAAGTGCCTGATTATTCCGACCCCAGTGAACTAAATTTTCTTTTATGTGTCTGTTGCCAAAATCCAACAAGTAACCTCAGCAAATCAAAAAATTTGCAACTTGAACGGCATACAAACGGTTACAGGGCTATCAAAAGCTCGTAAATGCCGTAAGATTCAATCAACACGCAGGAAACCCAGTGTGTAACCTTTTTTAATTGCTCTTAGCGTTGTTATACTGGCCCCGTTTCCTGAATTGCGGCGGGGGTTCGCTGCGAGTCATTTATCCAGCTTTAAGCTCAACGAGGAGAAACATGAACAAACCCTCCAAATTCGCTCTGGCACTCGCTGTTGCTGCCTTGACGGCCTCAGGTGCGGCTTCCGCGCAAACCAACGACAACTGGACCAACAACTTTGGTGACGTTTGGCGTAACAACTTTGGTGAGTGCTGGCAAGACAACTTCTGGACACCTGCAACAGCAGATGCCGCTTGCGTAGAGAAAAAGGCTGCAGAGCCCGTTTCGAGCAAGGTTGTTTTCAATGCCGACACTTTCTTTGACTTTGACAAGTACAACCTGAAGCCAGAAGGCCGTCAGTTGCTTCAGCAAGTTGCAGAACAAGCCAAGAAAATCAACCTCGAAACCGTTATCGCAGTTGGTTACACTGACTCGATCGGTAGCGTGCAGTACAACCTTGGCCTGTCCGAACGTCGTGCCAATGCTGTAAAAGCCTACCTGGTCTCGTTGGGTATTCCTGCTGACCGTATCTACACGGAAGGCAAAGGCAAGGCAGATCCGATTGCTTCGAACGCCACAGCAGCTGGTCGCGCCAAAAACCGCCGCGTGGAAATCGAAATCGTCGGAACACGCAAAGAGTAATCTTTTTGCTTACTCTTTCGCTTGAGCCAGGAAAAACCTCCTTCGGGAGGTTTTTCTTTTTGTACCAACCATTCGTCTCTGGCAAGCATCCCTCGCAATTATCCAGTCTTGCTTCACGATGCCCGAGCTCACCTCTTTCTACCAATGACAAGCCACTGGCTGTAACCAAATCTTGCATTTTGCCTTTGTCCTAACAGGTAAACTCACTGCTTAAGTTTGGAGCAATCCACTTGTCGCATTATTGCCTTAGAGATATGACCGACTCCATTCAAACAGGTTCCCCAGATTCAACGACTAATGTTAATCCGGCAGAAATTGCAAAGTTCAGCGCACTCGCTTCCCGCTGGTGGGATCCCAACAGTGAGTTCAAACCTTTGCACGCCATCAATCCATTGCGGCTGGACTGGATCAAGCAGATTCTGGCTGCCAATGCCGCGCAGCCTGGCAAAGGCAATGCATCGACACTTTCCGGCCTAAAGTGCCTGGATGTCGGATGCGGTGGCGGAATCCTGTCTGAAGCGATGGCTCGCGAAGGTGCTGATGTCAAAGGGATTGACCTTGCACAAAAGTCTTTGACGGTAGCGCGACTTCACAGCCTTGAATCCGGCATTCATGTCAACTATGAGCAAATTGCTGTCGAGGATCTGGCAAAGCGTGAGCCTGAACAATATGACGTTGTGACTTGCATGGAAATGCTTGAACATGTCCCTGACCCGGGTTCAGTCATCCAGGCATGCGCCGAGTTGGTCAAACCAGGCGGTTGGGTGTTTTTTTCGACACTGAACCGCAATGCAAAATCTTTTCTTTATGCCATCGTTGGTGCCGAGTATGTGCTCAAGCTACTTCCACGTGGCACCCATCAATGGGAATCATTTATCAAACCAAGCGAACTGTCAGAAGCGGCCCGCATGTCAGGGTTGACTGTCATGGACATCTCTGGCTTGTCTTACTCGCCCCTTGGTGATCGATACACAATTGGCAGAGACTGCAGCGTTAATTATTTGCTGGCCGCTCAAAGAGTGGCTTGATTTGGCACGCACCACCAAATCCTCACAAAAAATCACGCTATACTAAGTATTCTTTTGTAACCAAGATAGAATACCTCTGACCCAATCATGAAATCGAATTTATTGACGTACAAGGGATACCACGGCTCCATTGAACCCTCTCTCAAGGACAAGAATCTTCAGGGTCGCGTCCTGTTCATCCATGAAGAGGTGGTATACCAATCTGAAACACTCGATGGTATTCAGAGCTCTTTTGAAAAAGCAATAGACGAATATCTGACGCGTTGCCTTGCCAACAACACGATTCCTGAGCGTCCTTTCCGTGGACAATTCAACGTGAGAATCGCTCCTGATCTGCATAAATCAGCAGCGTTACGCGCCGAACAGGAACGCACGTCGCTCAATAGCATTGTCGTTAACGCGTTGAGGGCTTATCTCAAGGACAGCACGGCAGGTGTCCAGTCGCGCACACCGTCCTATAGCTGAACCCATTGCTCTTAACTTCCTTCAAGCAGGAGAGTTGACATCCTCCCCGGCGTGAAAGACGGGGAGGATATCAAAGGCCCTCTATTTTCTCAATCTTTCAATCTCTTGACGTATTCTGATCAGAATCGGTCCAACTGCGTACAATGAGCGACAAGCCCCGCCGTTCAGAGCGGGGAGGATGTCAATTTCTTTTAACCATTATCAAGACAGCACGAACATGCGCACACTGGTTCTCTTTGATTTTGATGGAACCCTTGCAGACACGGCTCCTGACATGGCGGCAGCTGCCAACCGACAACGAATCAGCCATGGCTTGTCACCCATGCCAATAGAAGCATTGAGACCCTATGTCTCAATGGGTGCACGTGGCATGATCAAGGCATCATTAGGCATGGAGTCAACTCATCCCGAATTTGAAAATGCCAAGCAAGAGTTTCTTCAGGACTACGAAGAGCACTGCACAGAACTGACCAAACTGTTTGACGGAATCGATGAATTACTGGAAAAAATTAGATCGTCTGGCATGAAATGGGGAATCGTCACCAACAAGCACACCCGATTTGCCGACCCCATCATCAAATGGCTCAACCTGCCTGACTGTGCTGTGGTGGTTTGCGGTGACACAACACCGCACTCAAAACCACACCCCATGCCTTTGCTTCATGCGGCCAAGCTGGCTGGGTATGAAAGTTCCGAAAGTATTTATGTTGGGGATGACCTACGCGACATCCAGGCCGCCAAGGCAGCCGGGATGACTAGCATTGCTGCAGCATATGGCTATTGCGGGACAGAAACCCCCGTCCAGAGCTGGAATGCTGATTTCATTGCTCGATGCGTCCAAGACATCTGGGAATGCATCCACACACATCAGGCTTTGCGTCTCACTTAGGAACGGCTCTGCAACAAGTCCAGGTTGCTCAGTTTCCAGGCGACATACGAAGCAAGTGCCGACTTAATCAAGTCTCCCGGGATGAACACCAACACTGCAATGGCAGCCTGGGTCAGTTTCATTCCGGTTACAACGGCAAGCCAAGGAATACCAACCGCATAAAGTGCCAGTATTCCACCCATCACACAGGCCATGAAATATCGCCCGAAAACGAGGATTCCTTGATGTGAGGCATTACTTCCTGCCCCCTTGGCCACCATGCCAATAACCCATGTGCTGAGGATGAAACCAACCAGAAATCCTCCCGTCGGGCCTGCCAGCACAGCCAGTCCTCCCCGCCCCCCTGGCAAAATGGGCATACCGAGAATAGCCAGGACAACATAAAGAATCACAGCCAAAACACCTGCTCTCGGACCCAGAATCAAACCAGCAAGCATGACCCCTAGCGTCTGCAGAGTAACTGGCACTGGGATGATGGGCACAGGGATTGGAGGAACAAGGGCAAATGCAGCAATAAGGGCTGCAAACAACGAAATGCTGACCAAAACGCGGGTTGAAAGTGAGCTAGACATGTTTCTGTACCGTCACCAATGCTACTAAGCAAAGACCAAAAACTCTGGAGTTTATCAGTCTCCCATATTGCGCGCATCCAGTGCCTGCGCTATTTCATCTGCACGCCTTAATGTATTGACTAGCATTGGTACCAAAAGCCCGATGAAACTCGCTTGCATGCATCTTGATGCCTGAGCCTGTCTGATCTGATCCCACTGTTCTTTCAACAAGGGTAAAAACCTTATCATCATTCCAAACATCAGGGATACTTTCACTGAATTGACGTATCCCCTGCGTGCTAAAGGTGCCAGTGCAGCCTCCACGGCAGCCATCATGTCTGTCAGAGACGTTGTACGCATGACCGCAGATGCCAGCAAAAACATAGCAACAAGCCGGGCCACGACAGCAACACCTGCCGGCACCCCTGACTGCCAGCCAACCCATGTTCCGATCACGGCCAACATGAAGATCCACCAGAAAAGCCCTGACTTTCCTGCAGAACTGATTTGATATCCAGCACTGATTTCACCAGCGCTGGATGCCCGGAACAGCACAGCACATAACAGTGCGGCCATGACGAGGACAACCGGCGCAGTCACAACCACCAAAGCTGCACTTGACAAGAGCAGGCAAATCAACTTCAAGCCAGCAGGCATTGATCGCATGCAATTGCCTGTTGCGTCCAAAATTCCATGGAAGTTAACCATAGTGCTCCACATACCAAGCTATGGCCAGGTCAGGTTCTGAATCAAAGACAACGGTACCATTGGCAATCACCAGAACCCTGTCGAAGGACTCCAACATACCCAAATCATGAGTTAGCAGGATCACTGACACGTCGAGCTCATTAAGAATCGACCTGAAAATGTTCCTATAGCGCAAATCAAGGGCTGTGGTTGGCTCATCCAAAACAAGCAACGCAGGCCTGCATGCCAGGACAGTAGCTAGTGCAACCAACTGCTTTTGTCCTCCTGACAAGGTATGGACAGGCCTGTCAACCAAATCAAGGATGCCAATGCGATCCAAGGTTTCCAGTATTCTCTGACTCCTCAGAGCACGGTCAGGGATCAGTGCTTTCAAGCCAAAATCCATATCCTCCCTGACCACAGGAAAAACAATCTGGTTATCTGGATCCTGAAATAGAAACCCGATCTCCCTGCGCACCTGCCTGACATTTTGCTGGACATCAAGACCATTGAACAGAACTCGGCCTGCCGTTGGCACCAGAAGCCCATTGATCAGCCTGGCAAAACTACTCTTGCCTGCTCCATTGGGGCCAATAATGCCCACCCGTGGCTGCTCGATCCTTACAGAAACATCCTGTAGTATTTTTGATGCTCCTCGGACAAGCTCAACTCGATCAAACTCGACTAACATGTTGGAAGTCTTGTGGGTGAAATTGAACCTTTTGCAGGAATGTCAGTCATAGCGTGCATATGAAAAAAATCCAGAAAACAGATGAACAATGGCGTGAAGAGCTGTCACCCGAAGCGTACTACGTGACCCGCCAGAAAGGAACCGAACGGGCCTTCACCGGTCAATACTGGAACCTAAACCGTCCAGGCATTTACCGTTGCGTCTGTTGCGGCACACCTTTGTTTGCTTCAGACACGAAGTTTGACGCCGGTTGTGGATGGCCAAGTTATTTTGCACCTATCAATCCAGAGCATGTACGCGAAGAGCCAGATTTTAGCCACGGCATGATTCGAACAGAAATCATCTGCAATGTCTGCGATGCCCATCTGGGACACGTCTTTCCTGATGGCCCTGAGCCTACAGGACTGAGGTATTGCATCAATTCGGTTGCCCTGAAATTTGAGGAGCAACCCGAATGAAGAAGTTTTTCTTCGATTTATTTCCCCTGATTTTGTTTTTTCTGGCGTATCGCTTTGCAGACATTTATGCTGCAACTGGCGTTGCCGTAGCCGCTTCTGTTGCACAGATTGTTTACATTTACATCCGTGGGAAAAAAATTGAATCCATGCACTGGATCAACTGTGCAGTGATTGTTGTATTCGGGGGTGCCACTCTTTGGCTACAGAATGATGTCTTCATAAAATGGAAGCCAACTGTTTTGTACTGGCTTTTTGGCATCATCTTGCTCGCTTCACAGTACATGTTTCGCCGTAACCTGTTGTACAAGCTTCTTGGTAACCAGATTTCACTGACACCTAGCGGCTGGTCAGCACTGAGCCTGAGCTGGAGCCTGTTTTTCTTACTTGCTGGTGCTCTCAACCTGTTTGTTGCTTTTTCAGGCTTTTTCAGTGAAGCAGCCTGGGTTAACTTCAAAGTGTTCGGTTTGTTTGGCTTGCTGATCTTGTTCGTAGTAGTCCAATCGCTCTGGCTTGGAAAACATATGCTGGACCCAACCAACTCACAACAAATGGGGCAAGGTAAAAATGACTCATCCACTTGAAGACGTCTTGAGAGAGAGGCTGCAGGCTTTGGATCCAACCTATCTTGAAATCATCGATCAATCACATCTGCATGCTGGTCATGCTGGAAGTGCTGATGGTGCCTGCCACTTTGAGGCACATATTCACTCGCATCATTTTGAAGGCAAATCGGCCGTTGAACAGCACCGTATGGTTTATGACCTTGTCCGAGACCTGATGCCTCACAAAATTCATGCTCTAGCGCTAAAACTGTCTACACCAACCAAAGGAAACTCATGAAACGTATTGCATTATCCCTGGCTGCGATTGCCATTGCTGCTCCTGTCTTTGCTCAAAACGTTGCTGTGGTTAATGGCCAGCCAATTACCCAGAAGAGCTACGATCAATTCATCCAACTCCTTATTAGCCAAGGCGCTCCAGACACACCTCAACTGAGGGAACAGGTCAAAGAAGAACTGATCAACCGTGTAGTCCTTGTACAAGCGGCAGAAAAAGCCGGTGTCACCAAAGACCCCGCAGTCCAGACAGAACTTGAGTTGACACGTCAGGGCATCCTGGTCAGGGCATTGCTGGCTGACTACCTGAAAAAACACCCCATCACCCAAGAGCAGGTAAAAGCTGAATATGAAAAGCTGAAGGCTGAGCACGGCAATGAAATGGAGTATCAGGTTCGCCATATCCTTGTCGAAGAAGAACCTCTGGCCAATGACATCCTGAAGCAAATCAAGGAAAAGAAAGCAACTTTTGAGGAACTGGCCAAAAAGCACTCCAAGGATCCTGGTAGTGCTGCACAAGGTGGGGATCTGGGTTGGGCGCAAGCTGACAACTACGTCGCACCGTTTGCTGAGGCCGTCAAAAATACCAAGAAAGGGACGATTGCTGACAAGCCGGTACAAAGCCAGTTTGGATGGCACATTGTCGAAGTCATTGACGAAAGACCAGTGTCATTCCCCGCGTTTGATCAAGTCAGCAACCAAATCGAGGAAATGCTTCGCCAACAAGAGTTGAACAAGTATCAGGAAAAACTTCGTGCTGAGGCAAAAATCGAAGAGTAAATGTGACTGCTGTAACGCATTTCACTAAGTAACATGGGGGTGGAGCTCAAGTTCCACCCCCATGTTGTCTTCTACGCCCAGGCTCTCCAGCGTCAATGGCCATGGCAAATCACCCTTGCAGTAAAGCCTTGAGCCCATCCTCATCAAGGATTGTTATTCCTAGCTGCAAAGCCTTCTCCAGTTTTGAGCCCGCATCTGCTCCAGCAACCACATAATCTGTTTTGCGTGACACTGAACCCGTCACTTTTCCGCCAGCTGCCATGATGGCTGCACTCGCCTGCTCCCTGCTCCAATTGGGCAATGCGCCTGTCAAGACAAATGTCTTTCCAGTCAACGTACCCACTTTCGTGGTGGTTTCGACCACTTGTGGTTCAACACCACGATCAAGCAAAGCTTGCACCACATCCCTGTTGTGTGGTTCTGCAAAAAACCGCAGTATCGAACGTGCCACCACCGGCCCAACATCTGGCACGGAAAGAAGCTGTTCCTCATTGGCCTGCATTAACGCTTCGATAGATCCAAATGTCTGAGCCAAGTCCCGAGCTGTCGTTTCTCCGACATGCCGGATACCCAGTGCAAAAATAAATCTCGCCAGTGTTGGTCTTCTCGCTTCAGCAATGGCTTTGACAAGATTCTGTGCTGACTTTGAACCCATCCGGTCCAGTTGCGCCAATTCATCCTGTGTCAATGTAAAAATGTCAGCAAGGTTCCTGACCCTTCCCGAATCGACCAGCTGATCAACCAGTTTTTCTCCAAGCCCTTCGATATCCAGAGCCTTGCGACTGGCTGCATGGATCAGACTCTGCTTACGCTGTGCCTGGCAAAAAAGCCCCCCAGTACATCTTGCAATGGCTTCACCTTCGGGTCTTTCAATTGCAGAGCCACAAACCGGACACTGCGTAATCATGACAAACCGGCGTGCGTGTGCAGGCCTGCTTTCAAGAACTGGCCCAAGCACCTCGGGGATGACATCGCCTGCACGCCTGACCACGACCAAATCACCAATGCGCAAGTCCTTGCGCAAGATTTCGTCTTCGTTATGCAAAGTTGCATTGGTGACTGTGACTCCGCCCACAAACACGGATTCAAGTCGTGCTACAGGCGTGATTGCGCCAGTTCGTCCAACCTGAAATTGAATGTCCAGCAACCGAGTCGTTGCCTGCTGGGCAGGAAACTTATGAGCCAAGGCAAATCTTGGTGCCCTGGCAACAAAGCCCAACACTTTCTGAGCTTCCAGGTCATTGACCTTGTACACAACACCATCTATGTCATAGGGCAGATTCGGTCTTTTCTCCTGGACAGTCCGGTAGTACTCAAGCAGCCCTTCAACTCCCCTAACGCGCGCATGCTCAGAAACATTTACTGGAAGCCCTAGGGTCTTGAGCCAATCCAGCATCTCGCTATGGTTCTGCTTTAACGGTTCACTGACTTCACCCCAGCCGTATGCAAAGAATCTGAGCGGCCTGCGCGCAGTTACCTTTGGATCAAGCTGCCTGAGGCTGCCAGCAGCTGCGTTACGGGGATTGACGAACACCTTCTCACCCCGTACTGCCTGACTCTGGTTCAATCGGTCAAAGTCCTCATGATTCATGAAAACCTCACCGCGAACCTCTATAACCTCTGGCACTGGGCTGTTAAGACGCAATGGAATCACGCCAATGGTGCGAATGTTTGCTGTGACATCCTCTCCCGTTTGTCCGTCACCTCGGGTTGCTGCACGAACCAATACACCATTCTCATAACGCAAATTGACAGCCAGACCGTCAAGCTTGAGTTCACAGAAGTATTCGACCTGACCACTGAAATTGCTCAATGCCTGCCTGAGGATTTCTGTAACTCGACGATCAAATGCCCTGACCTCATCATCATCAAAGGCATTGCCAAGCGATAGCATCGGAACTGCATGATGAACTTGGGTAAACCGCTCTGAGGGTTTTGCGCCTACGCGCTGCGTTGGTGAATCTGGAGTCAGCAGTTCCGGGTATGTTTCCTCAATCTGCTGCAGCTCCCGCATCAGGCTGTCATATGACTCATCCGATGTCTTTGGATTGTCTTCAACGTAATACGCTTGATTGAGTTCGTTTAAGGTTTTCCGGAGATATTCAACCCTGGACCGCACATCAGCAGATACCATGCCACTTCCTATATAACCGTCATGCAAAAACCCGGCGGGCACGCTCGCTGCCAGCGGGCAATCCTGCCGCTTCCAGTTTCTCGTACAAATCCTGCAAGCGCTCATCAATCATGGCCTCTGCGCCTGGCACCAGGGACTTGCCCTGATCGTCGACCATGACCGCACCGAGGCGACGGGCCAGTTCCGCACCAACTTCCATCATCCGGGTAAACGGCTGTTCAGTGACGGGGCTGCGTGGCACATCCAGGATTAGGCTGACTTTGTCGACATTAATGCCCTGACTAAATGGTTGACCATCGAACCTGTGCAACGTAAAGGAAGCAATGCCTTGGTCATTCACCCAAGCCAGATAATTGCCCATCATGACAAATCCCATGCCCTTTGCACACTGGATAACTTCTTCAGTGGGCCTGGATTTTTCCAGAATCAGATTCAGGCCAACCTGCATGTCAAAAGATGCACAGGTCGCATCCAGACTCTCTGCTTTCAGAACCACCTCGTTATGATCGGGTCCTTCAACTCGCGCCTCAAGATCTTCAGCGAGATCAGAAATACGTCCCCAGATCTGAGACCATTCAATAGCTGTCAACGGACCGGACCTGTTCGCAATCAGCACTGCAAAGTGCACAGCAAGATAATTGGAATCCGGATTGATCCGCTGTCCCAACGAACCATCTGAATCCTGCACAAACAACCTGACTGAATGCTGCCCAAAAGGTTTGAACTTTTTGAACACTTCAAGAAGCTGCTCCCCTGTCTTGGGAGACGAGAAAACCAATTCAATGACCTCTTCGATCAATGGATCTGGCTCAGTTGAAGCCACATTCTCTGAATCTGCACCTTCTGATTGCGCATTTTCAGCAGCTTCCACTAAAAGCCCCAGGTGACCAAGACCTGGTTCACGGCGAGCACCTGAAGTATTCGACTCACCCAATAGCGGATCTTCTTGAACTACAGGCAGATGCTTCTGCATCTTCTGCCGAACACGCCGATCCTGCCACCAGTTGTAGGCAACCACGGCCAGGATAACAATGACACCAATGACGATCAAACTGATCTGTAATTCACTCATGAATCCTCCTGTCACGCAACTTCGGCAGCAAGCTGCAGTGCAGACTCCATATCGACCGCCACAATCCTGGACACGCCTTGCTCCTGCATTGTGACCCCGATCAAGTGCTTGGCCATTTGCATGGCAATCTTGTTGTGCGAAATAAATAAAAACTGTGTCTGGTCACTCATACCAGTTACAAGGTTAGCGTATCGCTCCGTGTTGGCATCATCCAATGGTGCATCAACTTCATCAAGAAGGCAAAACGGAGCAGGATTGAGCTTGAACAATGCAAACACCAGAGCCGTCGCAGTCAACGCCTTCTCACCGCCGGACAAAAGGTGAATCGTAGTATTGCGCTTACCTGGAGGCTGCGCCATGACCTGCACACCAGCATCAAGAATCTGGTCTCCTGTCATGACCAACCTGGCCTCCCCACCCCCGAACAACTTTGGAAACAACTCACCAAAATGACGGTTAACCTCGTCAAACGTTGTCTGCAGCAAATCTCTGGTTTCGCGGTCGATCCTGCGGATTGCATCCTCAAGAGTCTCTATTGCTGCCTGCAGGTCGGAATACTGAGACTGCAGGAAAGACGCCCTTTCCTGCGCAGCTGACAATTCTTCCAATGCCGCAAGGTTGACCGGACCAAGCGCCTCAATTTCACGGTTACTACGTTGAATCTCGGCTTGAAGCCATGACACCTTTTTCCATTGTTCAGGCTGATTCGCAAGGAAAGTTGCCAGTTCCTCCCGGTTCACTTCATGCTCATGAATCTGCTCGGCGAACTGTTCAAGGGACAACCGCGCAGCCTGCTCCTGCAGTTGCAACTGCACAATGGCATCCCGTTGCGGCTGAATCGAACGTTCAAGTCTCAGTCTCTGCTCGTCAGCCTCCCTCATCTGGATTGCCAACTCATCCATCATGATCCTGCAGCGTGTCAACGCTGCCTCTCTCTGCGCCCTGATCTCCAGGGCACTTTGCAAAGACTCCTCTGCGATGCCAGCATCCAGCTCCTGCGCTTCACTTGAAATCTGATCAAGCTCACGCCTTGCTCGGTCGGATTGCTGTGAAGCCAAGGCAAGATTGCGCCTGAGCTCCTCGATTCTGGACTGGGTTGTCTTCTGGGCAAACAAAGCCTCCTGCTCTTTGCGCTCATACTGCCTGACCTGTTCCCGGGCACTTTGCTCTTTGGCAGCCAAATCCTCACAAATGCTGTCCTGTTCACTCAGCGCATCCTGAACTGTTGCAAGCTCCTCGTCCAGCATCGCAAAAGTTTCTTCATGCTGCTGCAGTTCCTGCTCAATCTCCATGATCTGGGCGACGGTTTCCTCAAGGTCCTGTGTAACCCTTCCTGCCCTTTCCTGCGACAACGCAATTTCCTGCTGCAAGCGGCTGAACTCCATCTGCAAGGCATGGACACGCTGAGTAAGCTCTGCAACCCTTTGGCGCGCTGGAACCATATTCTGCCTAAGCTGTTGCAGCGCTGACTCGGCTTGCAAGGAATCGGTCCTGGCTTGCTCTGCAATCAATTGCTGAGCCTTGATTTCCCTCTGGAGATTCTCGATCTCCTGCTGTCTGGCAAGCATGCCAGCTTGCTCTGAATCGGGTGCATAAAACCTTACGCTATGTGCATCGACGAGGTGGCCTTGCTTGACGACCCAGCAGGCACCTTCGGGAAGCAAAGATCGATTTTGCACGGCAAATGACAGGCTTGGCGCGAGAAACACCTTGGACAGCCACTGCCCAAGTAATACCCGAAGTGTTGGATCGCTGGTCTGAATCTGGCTCAAAAGAGACGGCTGTCCAGAAAGCTCAGAAGCGCCGACAGGCTTGACTGCAGGCATCTGATAAAAAGCAAGCCGTGCAGGCGGCTGGTTGCCTTCAAAGCCTTGTACCCATTGCAGTGAAGACACTTCAATGGCATTAAGCCTTTCCTGAAGCACTGACTCAACGGCCGTTTCCCATCCCGAACCGACCCTCAGCTTTGCCAACAACCTCGGCAGTTCTGAAAGCTCATGTAGCTTAAGCCAAGGATCCAGTTCGGCACTTGACTGAACATCTTCTTGAACCTTGGCAAGAGCTGAAAGTTTTGCCTGTAGCTTCGCAAGGTGCTCCGTCTCCGTCTGGAGTTGTTGCTGGCGCATCCCGCGCTGCTCTTCAACCTGTGGAATCTTTTCTTCCAGATCGAGAAGCAGGGCTTGTGCTTCCTCAAGCTGGGCTTGCGCTACAGCACAATCACCTTCAAGCCTGCGCAGCGATTCCGGATCAGGCAAAGCCACGGCATCACGCTCTTGAGCCAGTCGTTGCCTGCGTTGCTCAAGCGAATCATGCTGACGCCTCAAATCAGCCTGGCGTTGTGCGACCAATGCGATCTTCTGCTCGACACCCACCGCTTTTGAACGTAGCTGATCGCGCTTTTCTGCAGCCTCGAGTACCTGACCCTCAAGAACCGGCAGCTCTGATGAGGAAAGCTCAACATACGCCTGGATCTGCTCCATTTGCTCTTGCCTTTCCTGAAGCAAGGCAAGTTCCAGATCAATCTGCTCATTGCAGTGCTCAATTTGTGATTGCCACTGTTCGATCTGTTCGACAAGTTGCTGTCGTCTGGCCTCAAGTCGCTGCCTGGTATCAGCCACATGGCGGATCTGTGCCTCCAGACTGCTGACTTGTGCATTGATCTCATATAGGGCGCCTTGCGCCTTATGGACTTCATCACTGGCCTGGTAATGGGCCTGGCGCCTCGTTTCAAGCTCCGACTCTGCACTTCTGAGAGCTGCCATCGATTGCTCAAGCTCAAGCTGGGCCTGCTCGATCTTCGCCTGTAACTGCTTCATGTCTTCTTGCGCGGCGCGTTCGCGCAGGAACCAAAGCGCATGAAGCTTAGTCTGTGCATCGGCTTGCAGGGCACGGTACTTGGCAGCCACTTCAGCCTGAGCCTGCAACCTCTCTTGTTGAGCGGTCAGCTCCCTCAGAATATCCTCAACCCTCGTCAGGTTCTCCCGGGTATCCTGAAGCCTGTTTTCTGTTTCCCGACGCCGCTCCTTGTAGCGAGACACACCTGCAGCCTCTTCAAGATAAACACGAAGCTCCTCGGGTTTTGCCTCAAGCAACCGGTTGATCATCCCCTGCCCGATAATGGCATAACCTCTTGAGCCAAGCCCCGTGCCCAAGAAAATGTCATGTACGTCTCGACGACGCACCTGCTGGTTGTTGATGAAATAGCTACTGGTCCCGTCTCGCGTCAGGACACGACGAACTGAAATCTCGCTAAAGGCACTCCACTGGCCCACAGCCCTGCCATCGCTATTGTCAAACACCAGTTCCACGGATGCCCGTCCAGCGGGCTTTCTGTCGCTAGATCCATTGAAGATCACATCCTGCATGGATTCGCCACGCAGTTCTGTCGCGCGAGTTTCACCCAACACCCATCGAACAGCATCGATGATGTTTGATTTACCGCATCCATTTGGACCGACGACACCCACCAATTGGCTTGGCGTCGGAATCACAGTTGGATCAGCAAATGACTTGAACCCTGCCAGTTTGATCTGAGTCAGACGCACGAGTGTTTTTCTAAAGTATTTGAACCATTGTTCAATGATACCGCACACTTTGCCGCGACTAACGCTATACTCGTGCGCTAATTCAGGGGGGAAGTTTACTTGAGTAAAGGTTTCTATCTCGTCATGGCTGCGCAGGCATTGTCATCGCTCGCTGACAATGCCTTGTTCATAGCTGCCATTGCTCTGATACAGCAATTGGGTGGCCCTGACTGGATGGCACCCATGATGAAATGGTGGTTTGCCGCAAGCTATGTGCTGCTGTCTGCATTTGTCGGTGCGTTGGCAGACAGCTACCCCAAAGGCAAAGTCATGTTTGCCACCAATGCCCTAAAGACCGTTGGATGCATGCTGATGTTCTGGTATGCGCTTTTCGGGCTCTCACCCACTGGTCAGACTTATTTGGTCTGCTTTGCGTTTGCCCTGGTCGGTGTGGGTGCTGCGGCATATTCACCGGCCAAGTATGGGATTGTCACCGAAATGCTCCCACCTCTGGATCTGGTCAAGGGCAACAGCTGGATCGAGGGGCTAACAGTCATCTCCATCATTCTTGGTACCGTTTTAGGTGGCGTGCTGATTTCTCCCGTCGTTTCAGACTGGCTGCTCTCGCACCCAATCCTTGCCAAATATGTAAAAACCCCGGCTGAAGCCGCAGTACTTTGCATTGCGCTGATCTATGTGGCTGCGGCAGTCTGCAACCTGCTGATTCCAAAAACCGGCATCCAATATCCAAAGCAACAGAAAAACCCCGCCAAGCTCGTCCGCTCGTTCTGGGGCTATGTGAAGATCCTCTGGCGCGACAGACTGGGGCAGATTTCCCTGGCGGTCACCACCTTGTTCTGGGGTGCTGGCGCCACGCTGCAACTGATCGTAATTGAATGGGGTGCAAGCCATCTCGGATACAGGCTCGACCAGGCATCTATCCTGATGGGAGTGACTGCATTCGGTACTATTTTTGGTGCTGTATTTGCCAGCAGGGTTCCACTCAAAAAAGCACTGGGTGTTCTTCCTGTTGGAGTATTCATGGGCATTGTTGTCCTGCTCATGCCCCTGGTCAAGGAAACCTGGGAAGTCTATGGCCTGTTACTGCTGATCGGCTGCGCCTCAGGATTTTTTGTAGTACCTATGAACGCCCTGTTACAACATCGCGGCCATCTGCTGCTTTCAGCCGGACACTCGATCGCAGTCCAGAACTTCAACGAACAACTCAACATCCTGCTGATGGTTGCCGTCTATACGCTGCTGCTCTGGCTGAAACTTCCAATCAATGTGATTATTGTCATATTCGGTCTGCTTGTTGCTGGCCTGATGCTGGTCATCATCCGTTGGAAAAATAAAAACCTGCAGGCCAACCCCAAACTCATTGACGAGATCGGTCGCCATGGCCATGGCACGGCACTTCACTGAATGCGCTACTCCCGCCGTTAACGCTGCGGGCTTCTAGCATGGGTTTCAGCCTGTCTTGTGACAGTGTGTTCCTACTTCTTGACACTCCCCAGGAACTAAGGATTCTGTGCGTCCGAGTTTCAAGGAAGGTGAGTACGCGGACGTATTGTTCATTTCGCTTCTCATCACGAATTGAGGATTTTCCAGACCTTTTTCATATCTTGCCAGGCAAGACGCTTATCAGCAGGTTTCCTGAGAAGATAAGCTGGGTGGAATGTCACGACGACCGGAATGCTCCTACCCGCGACCTGGACAACATGGTCCTTGGAGCGCAGTGCATGGACGCCTGCCGTGGACTCCAGCAATGTCCGCGAAGCAAACAACCCGACCGCAAGAATTGCCTCCGGCTGCAATAACTCAATCTGTCTGCGCAAAAATGGCATGCAAGACTTTATTTCTTCATCCCTGGGATTTCTGTTACCCGGCGGACGGCATTTGACAGTGTTGGCAATATAGACATTGTTCTGGCGGCTCAAACCAATTGCTGCCAGCATGTTATCCAGGAGCCGGCCTGAAGGCCCAACAAACGGCAGTCCCTGCAAATCCTCCTGCTCACCGGGTCCCTCTCCAATGACCATCAACCTTGGTTCCAGCACCCCTTGGCCAGGGACCGTATTCTTTCGTGTATTTGCCAATACACAAGCCTTGCACTCCGAGATGGCCTGTGCAATTTCTGACAGCGACATTCGGGAAATGTCCACTTCCCTGTCTGACTGCTGTTCTACCTCGGTCTCTTGGGGCAAGTTTTCTGGAAGATGCCTGGTTTCGGAAAAACTTTCCCTAGTAATCTTCGTACTCGAAACAGCTATGGGTTGAGCACCCTTTGGTACTGCCACACCTGGTTCTTGCGAAGTCCTGCTCGTGGCCTGGCGTTCACATGAAACCCATGGGACGACAATGCCCATGCTGTGCAAGATCTCCACCTGCAAGGTGGGAAGTTTAATGGCCACTGCCCTGCTTCCCGCCTCACGCATGGCTTTCCTGCTCCACATGCAAGGGTTTGGCCATCACGCATGCATCTTCTCGCACGCCGTGAGCCGCAGGATAGTAGCCACGGCGCAGCCCTATCTGCTCAAACCCCATTTCACGGTAGAAAGCCAAGGCCTTTTCGTTCGAATGTCTAACCTCAAGCAATATCCGCAAAGCGCCGCATTGCTGCGCCAACAGCATGACCTGCTGGAACAGCAGGGTGCCGTAACCTTGACGACGAAAACCGGGTGCAACAGCAATCAGCAAGACATGCACCTCATCGGGCGATACCAGGCAAACACAAAAGCCAACCATCTGTCCTGCCTTGCGCAAGACCCAAGCCGGACAACCAGCAGCAAAACTGTCACGAAAGTTCTTCTCTGACCAAGGGAACGCCTGACTCTGTCGCTCTATTTCAATAACCTCGGCCAGATCTTGCTCAGCCATTGGGAGCACCAACACATCGTTCTTCATCTCGGCCTGCGGGTTGCCACCAAGGCCCTGAGCCCTTTCATCAGTCGTAAAGGCCACCTTGTCGCGTAAGTACAAGGGCAATGCCGCGGCAGGATCAACGGTCATCCCGTTCTGAAGCAACTGGTATCCAAGCCTTGCCACATCGGCCACGTGAGCAATCCCAGACCCTTGCGACTTACGCATTCTCATCCCTGGACACAGGCTTTGAAGTCTGGCTGACAGTGAATCCCTGTCAACCAGCTCCCAACCCTCACCTACCAATGTCACATCAAGGAATTCACCAGCAGCCCTGAGCCAATAGCTCAGCCTGTCGGAGATAAATTTTTCGCAATCCTGTGCCCGCATCAGCACAGGTGCTTGCAGTTGTCTACCCGCAGGGCAATAAGGAACCGCAGTGCTTTGCGGCCCGTAGACAGCCAGATAGATCTCTTTCATGCGTGCGTCAAGCGCGGCAATCCTTATGCCCTGAACAGCACTTGCACTGTCGGAATGGGCCAAGGCATCAAGCTCGCCGACCTGTACCAGCGGTATTCCAAGTGCGTATCCTAGCCCCTGGGCGACACTACAGCCAAGCCTTACACCAGTAAACCCGCCCGGCCCTTGACCAAAAACCACCGCCCGCAAATCGGATCGTCCGATGCCAGCCTGCTGCAGTACCTCATCGACCAAAGGCAGGATATTGCGCGCATGTCCTCCAACACCTTCAATTTCACGATAGAAAAGCAGTTCCTGGCCATCCTCATGGCTGTAGACTGCCACACCGCAAGTGGCTGTTGATGTCTCAAGTGCAAGTATCGGCTTCATGAACTGATTGTACTTAAAGAGACCTTGCGCAAGCTGGCCATTCTCCCCCACATTTGCAAATTGTTGCCCATGGAGAAAGTTTTGAGAGACAGGGAAACCTTTGATACCATCAAAACATCTAAAGCGCTGTGCAACTGCAACTATGCAGGCCTCTCTTACCTCTGCGAATTGAGGCCGAAGCGAGCAATATGAGTCTGATAAATCAAATGCCTCAGTCACGCAAGAAAATCCTGGTTGTAGACGACGACCCAAGACTGCGCGACTTGCTACGACGCTACCTGACCGAGCAAAGCTTTACGGTAGAAGTCGCTCAAGACGGAATTGAAATGAGCCAGCGGCGTCAAAGGGATCACTTTGACCTCATTGTGCTTGACATCATGATGCCAGGCGAAGATGGCCTGACCATCTGTCGCAAGATGCGCTCTGCCAAGGATGACACTCCAGTCATCATGCTCACGGCCAAGGCAGAGGACGTTGACCGAATCCTCGGGCTTGAGCTCGGAGCCGATGACTATGTCTCCAAGCCCTTTAACCCCAGGGAGCTTCTGGCAAGGATCAATGCCGTACTGCGGCGCAAACAAACATCTGAGCATCCTGCCGGACCGAGCCACGACACTGAAGTGGTCAATTTTGGCCCTTATACCCTGGATCTTGCCAAACGTTGCCTGACCAATGAAGGGCGCGATGTCCCTATTACCAGTGGAGAATTCGCACTACTGAAAGTCCTTGTTAGACACCCCAAGGTTCCCCTGTCAAGAGATCGCCTGATGGAAATGGCGCGTGGCAGGGAATATGAAGCCTTTGACCGCAGCCTGGATGTGCAGATATCAAGGTTGCGTAAACTGATCGAACCCAACCCCAGCAAACCCCAATATATTCAGACAGTCTGGGGTTTGGGGTACGTTTTTGTGCCCGATGGTGCGTCCTGAATTTCATCTCGGGCTTTTTGCCCGGACATTCCTTCTGCTGGCTCTGCTCATGCTTGCCAGCCTTGGCGCTTGGATCCATGTTTTGGTGACTCTGGATTCCGAGCCCCTGACAGAAAGGATTTCCACGCATCTGGCTAATGCTGCAATCGTTACCCGCAACCTGCTTTCCCTTCCTGACCCTAATACGGTACAGGCCATTGAGAAAGCTCTTGGTCAGCAGGCCAGCCTGAAACTGCGGACAACACCTCCAGATGACACCCTTCCTGACCTTCCTAAAACGGAATTCTGGCTAAGTATTGGTGATTTCATCCAGAGGGAAGTTGGCCCCGATGTGCATTTGCTTAAATCAGCATCCGACCCTTCCGCTGTCTGGATTGAACTGCCAGTCGGCGACCGTCTGTACTGGTTGGGACTAAATATCGGCCGTGCTCAAGCAGTCACTGGCGTCGAGTGGTTCAGTTGGGTGATCGCAGCCGCCTTGCTCTCACTGGTCGGTGCAGCAGTTGCTGTGAGCTACATGAACAGACCATTGGCTCGGCTAGCCAGAGCATCGCAGCAATTGTCGCGCGGTGAAACACCTACACCGTTGCCTGAACAAGGACCTCTTGAAATCCGGGTTCTCAATGCCAGCTTCAACCGCATGGTTTCCGAGTTGCAACAAGCGGAAAACGACAGAAACCTGATGCTGGCAGGCATCTCCCATGACTTGAGGACGCCCTTGGCCAGGATGAGGCTGGAAATTGAGATGAGCCCGATCAGTGAAGAACAAAGACAAGCCATTGACCAGGACTTGTCACAAGTTGACCATACCATTGGCCAACTTCTCGAATATGCCCGACCTGCACGCAAGCCACCCGAGACCCCAGTCAACCTTGCAGAAATCCTGAAAGATATTGTCTCTGTGGAACAATCAAGGTGCCAACAGGTCGATGCAGACCTGATACTGAAGTCACCGGAGGAAGCTTACTGCCATATCGATCGGCATGATTTTAGAAGAAGCGTCACCAACCTTCTTGAAAACGCACGGCGATATGGCACGATACCTGGCCGACACTCAACCATTGAGATCAACCTCTGGTCCAAAGCAGATCGGTGGATTATTGATGTATGTGATCAGGGACCAGGTGTCGACCCAGGCGATATTCCCAGGCTGATGAGACCTTTTTCACGCGGTGAAACGGCACGCACCGGTGTGTCCGGTGCCGGACTTGGACTGTCCATCGTCGAAAGGCTTCTAAGCAGGGCAGGTGGAAATTTAAAGCTTGTCACCCGCGACACAGGAGGCCTGATTGCCCGCATCGACCTGCCTCGCAGCAAAAAACCAAGGAACTACCACTCAAGCACCTCTCAACCAGCCAATGAGCCTGTTTGACCCAGTGCGCGACAAGCCCCGCCCTTGAGGCAGGGTAAGATGTCAATTTGATCAGACGCCCTGCCGTGCGAGCAGTGCAACTGACGTTACTGCAATCCCTTCACGCCTACCGATATAACCCAAGCCTTCATTGGTCTTGCCTTTGATGTTCACCCTTGAAACATCAATCTGCAGATCCTGGGCAATATTGCTTGCCATTGACGCGGCATGCGGCGAAATCTTGGGAGCCTGCGCATGGATGGTTGCATCCACATTCACCACCACCCATCCTGCTTCATGCACTTTGGCCATGGCCGATCTGAGCAATGCCCGACTGTCTGCGCCCTTGTAGGCAGGATCGTTGTCAGGGAAATGCCGTCCGATGTCACCAAGTCCCGCCGCACCCAGTATGGCGTCGGTAACAGCATGCAACAAGGCATCCGCATCTGAGTGACCTTCCAGTCCATGGGTATGTTCAATCCTGACCCCTCCCAGGATCAATGGCCTGTCAGGTACCAAAGCATGCACATCAAAGCCTTGGCCGACTCGGATATCAAATGGACTCATGGCAAATACCTTTCGATCTGGTCAAAATCTTCTGGCCAAGTCACTTTCATGTTGGCCTGCGAACCATGCACAAGCAATGACGATATTCCGCAACATTCCAGAGCACTGGCTTCGTCCGTAATTTCAAACCCCTGCTTCATCGCTGTCCCAAGAGACGCATGCAACTGATCAATCCTTGCCATCTGTGGGGTCTGTGCCAGCCAGACGCGCTGACGGGCAATAGTACATTGAACTTCTGGCACAGTGCCTTGGGTGCGCTCTGCAGCGAGCTTGACCGTATCCGTAGCAGGTATAGCCAGCAGCCCGCTGCGGTTTTGGGACAGACAGACATTGATCAGCTTGTTCAGGCAGTCCACGGGCAACCCAGGTCTGGCAGCATCATGAACAAGCACCCAGTCGCCAAGACCTGCGATACCATCCTCAAGAGACTTGACCAACGTCTGCATCACAGTTTCTGCCCTTGTCGGACCTGCTGTCGGCAGAACTTTCACGCGACCAAGTCCTTGCAGGCAGGAAGAAGCCATGGCGTCATCCGGTTGCACACCAACCAGGATCTGCTTGATCCGTGGCTGAACAAGCAAAGCCTGAACCGTCCAGCGCAACATTGGCTGTCCTCGAATCAACCTGTATTGCTTGGGAATAACATTCTCAGAATCGCGGCTCGCACGCTGCCCCACACCACCGGCAGGAACTATTGCGATCAGTTCAGTATCAGATTGGATTGTCTTCATGCATAGATTTTATAATCCAGGTTTACGTCACGTCGTCTGCCATGCAAATCATTGACACTTCCTTAGGTGCAACCTTGCTTGCGGGTATCAAGCCAGGCCAGCGCCTGAATGTTCCCCTGCCTGCTGGTTCCGGTGACGCCTGGTTGCTTTGTGACCTGGCTCGTCATTGTTCAAGAACAGTGGCGGTGATGACAGCAGATCCAACTCAGGCTCAGCGACTATTCCAGGAAATATCCCTGCTGGACCCGAGCCTTCGAGTCAGGATGATGCCAGACTGGGAAACCCTTCCCTATGACGGATTTTCACCTCATCAGGACCTTGTTTCAGAGCGATTGCGAACACTATATGCGCTCATGCACGGTGAAGTCGATGTCTTGACCGTGCCGATCACAACGGTTCAGTACAGGCTAGCGCCTCCTTCTTTTCTGGCTGCCTACACGTTCTCATTCAAGCAAGGTGAACGTCTTGATGAGACTGCCCTGCGCAACCAACTGGTTCTTGCCAATTACTCGCATGTCACCCAAGTGACAGCACCTGGTGAATTCAGTATCCGGGGTGGACTGATCGACATCTTCCCGATGGGTTCAGTCGTCCCCTACAGGATCGATCTGTTTGACGACGAAATAGAATCCATCAGGGCATTCGATGTCGACACCCAGCGAAGCCTCTATCCAGTTGCCGAAGTGCAGCTGCTACCCGGGCGCGAGTTCCCGATGGACGAAGATGCGCGTAACCAGTTCCGCTCCCGTTTCCGTGAGCAGTTCGAAGGTGACCCCTCACGAGCACTTCCCTACAGGGATATTGGCAATGGCATTGCCTTTGCCGGTATCGAGTACTACCTTCCCCTTTTCTTTGAAAAGACAGCAACTCTCTTTGACTATCTTCCAGAGCAAACCATCGTAGTTACCCACGGCGCTCTGGAACAAGCGATGTTGCGCTTTGCTGCTGACACGCAAAGCCGCTATCAGTTCCTGAAAAGCGATCGTGAGCGACCAGTCCTGCCCCCTGAAGCGCTGTTTCTCAAGCCAGATTCGGTATTTGAGCGGTTACATGCTTACACAAGGATTTCGTTTTCGGCTGACAGCGCACACGAAGCATTCGGCAATGCGCCCGACATCGCGGTCAACCGCAAAGCTGAAGATCCGCTGGGCAAACTACGTGCATTCCTGGATTCCCATCCGGGAAAAGTAATCCTCTGCACTGACTCTGCCGGCCGGCGTGAAACCATCATGCAAATGCTTGCGGAAAATGGAATCAAGCCTGATTCTGATATTGCAACACTTCAGCAAGCCAGAGATGAGAAATGTCACTTCTGTGCCGTCATTGCCCCCATTACAACAGGATTTGAGTATTACCCGGAACAGCTTGTCATACTGACAGAAAACGACCTGTATCCGGGAACCAGCCCAGGTAGACGTAACCGCAGGGACAAGGCCAGGACCAGTGATGTTGAGTCAATGATCCGCGACCTTTCCGAGTTGCGCGAGGGTGATCCTATAGTTCACATCCAGCACGGAATCGGCCGGTATCTGGGTCTGGTCAATATGGATCTAGGTGATGGGCCCATGGAGTTTCTGCACCTCGAATATGCAGGGCAAAGCAAACTCTATGTGCCAGTATCACAGTTGCATGTCGTGTCACGCTACAGCGGCAGTGATCCTGAGGCTGCACCATTGCATCAACTCGGTTCCGGGCAATGGGAAAAAGCTCGCAAAAAGGCAGCCAAGCATGTCAGGGATACTGCCGCAGAACTTCTCGACCTTTACGCCAAACGTGCCCTGAGGCAAGGTCACAAATTCAAGCTGCCCCTGAGCGACTATCAGATTTTTGCAGAAGGATTTGGCTTCGAGGAGACACCTGACCAGGCTGCAGCCATCCAAGCCGTTGTCGAGGACATGACCAGCGGTCGACCAATGGACAGGCTGGTCTGTGGTGATGTCGGGTTTGGCAAAACCGAAGTGGCCCTCAGAGCTGCATTCATTGCGGTTGCCAATGGCATGCAAGTCGCACTGCTATGCCCAACCACGCTTCTGGCCGAGCAACATGCGCAGACTTTTACCGACAGATTTGCCGAGTGGCCCGTCAAGGTCGCTGAACTGTCGCGCTTCAGAAGTGCCAAAGAAGTTGCACAAGCAACGGCTGGAATTGCAGACGGGACAGTCGACATTGTCATCGGCACACATAAGCTACTGTCCAAGGATATCAAGTTCAAACGTCTGGGATTGGTCATCATTGATGAAGAACACCGCTTCGGCGTACGCCAAAAAGAGGCACTGAAGGCTCTTCGTGCCGAAGTCGATGTCCTTACTCTTACTGCAACTCCTATTCCTCGAACACTGGGCATGTCACTGGAAGGCATTCGTGATTTCTCCGTCATCGCGACAGCCCCGCAGAAGAGGCTTGCCATCAAGACATTTGTCAGGCGTGAAGACAATGGCACCATTCGTGAGGCACTGCTCAGGGAACTCAAACGTGGGGGTCAAGCCTATTTCCTGCACAATGAAGTCGAAACCATACAAAACCGTTTTGACAGGCTTCAGGAACTGGTACCGGAGGCTCGTATCGCGATAGCCCATGGCCAGATGGGGGAACGCGAACTCGAACAAGTAATGAAAGGCTTTTATCAGCAAAAATTCAACGTTTTGCTCTGTACAACCATCATTGAAACTGGCATTGATGTACCCAGCGCTAACACGATCATCATTCACAGGGCAGACAAATTCGGTCTTGCACAGTTGCACCAACTACGAGGAAGAGTCGGCAGGTCTCACCATCAGGCATATGCATACCTGTTGACTCCTGGTGAAGACGCAATGACCAAACAAGCCAAGAAACGACTTGAAGCCATTCAGGCTATGGAAGAACTGGGCTCAGGTTTCTTTCTGGCGATGCATGATCTGGAAATCAGAGGCACTGGTGAAATCCTGGGTGAGTCTCAGTCAGGCAACATCCAGGAAGTCGGGTTTTCGATGTACAACGACATGCTTAATGAAGCTATCCGTGCACTTAAAACTGGTGAAGAACCCGATCTGGATGCTCCTCTTCATGCTGGCTGTGAAGTGAACTTGCATGCGCCCGCTCTCTTGCCCAGCGACTATTGCCCTGACATCAATGCAAGGCTCGGCATATATAAGCGGCTATCCAACACCAAGGACGTCGATGGCCTTATTCAGATCCAGGAAGAGCTCATCGACCGTTTCGGGAAGCTACCGCCCGAAACCAACACCTTGATCGCAACCCATCGCATCAGGATTGAAGCAGACCCGTTAGGCATCATCAAGATTGATGCAACCGAGGATCAGGCTATCATCCAGTTCAAACCCAACCCACCGGTTGATGCCATCAAATTGATAGATTTGGTGCAAAAAAACAAGAACATCAGATTCAATGGCCCTGACAAGCTGCGTGCCGGCATCCAGGGACAAGACATCAAGCAAAGATCAGACGCAATACGTGCACTTCTTCGTGCCATGGTTTAAACAAGGAAAGTCATGTCCATTGACCTCGTAATTCAGTCCCCTGCTCTCGACAAACACCTGATAGAACAAATTGCTGCAATTGCCATGGCCAATGGAGCTCTGTGGCAGTTGAAAACATCGGTCAGGCTGACAGATGTTTCCTCAGACGCCAAGGATCGTGAAGCAGTCGAGCAATGGTGTCTGGCTAACTCTGCTGATTTTGCCTATGTTGATCCCGAGGCCAGGTTTGCTGATATCAAAGTTCTTGCCATGGATATGGACTCAACCCTTATCAACATCGAATGCATTGACGAGATTGCAGACTGCGCTGGTGTAAAGGCTGAAGTTGCTTCCATTACTGAACGTGCGATGCGCGGGGAAATCAAGGACTTTAGCGAAAGCCTCAGGCTTCGGGTTGGCTATCTCAAAGGTTTGCCAAGCACAGTCCTGAACACTGTTTATGAGGAGCGCCTGCGTCTGAACCCAGGAGCTGAGACGCTTATCAAGACAGCACAAGAGTTGGGCATCAAAACTCTTCTGGTCTCAGGCGGGTTTACCTTCTTTACAGACAAGCTCAAACAAAGGCTCAATCTGGACGAGACAAAATCAAACACACTTGAAATTGATGATCAGGGACGTCTTACAGGTGCCGTCACCGGGAAGATCGTTGATGCGCAGGGCAAGGCAGAAGCACTGGCTGAGTTCGCCAAGAAGCATGGTGTCACTGGCCCAGAACAAATCATGGCGATCGGTGATGGTGCCAATGACCTGAAAATGCTTGGCCTGGCTGGTTACTCTGTAGCTTACCGAGCAAAACCCGTTGTACGTGCACAGGCAAGGTATGCACTTAACTTCAGTCCGCTGGATGCCATTTTGCAATGGTTCCAGGACACCAATACACCACAAGGATCGCAGGAAACCTGACAGTCTGAAACTATCCAGACGGCAGGATAGATCACAGGATCCAGACCGTTCCATGATCCTGAAAAACACCCCAGATGCTTCAAAATATCAGCATCTGGGGTGTTATGTTTTTTTAAGATGAGGCTGGTGCTTAAACGTGGTACCGCGTCATCCTCTTGCTTTCAGCAAGTACCGATAGACAAATCCCGGGAAGCCAAACACCAGAAAAATACACAGCGTTATCGCATAGAACTCCCAGCGTTGCTCAAAGGGGTTGGAAAGTGCTCGCTCAAATGCAAATCCAAGCACGCCTGAAATCAGGTAAAGCACCATCAACTCCAGGCAAACCACCCACACCGGTTTTGTTTTTGCACGCTTATATGGAAGCACACCAAGGACACGCTCGTTCAGAAACGGCAGGTTTGCTGCCGCCACTGCAAACAAAATCAAGATCCAGACTGCAATGGTTTGATTCAAAACTCGTGTCCCGGTAATTCAGATCACAGCGAATTGGCGATTGCCTGGATGCAGGCTGTCATCAACCCACCCGGCAAAATACCGAGGAGCAACAGCAAACCTACATTTACACCCAACACCGCACCTGCTGGACCCGGGACGGTCGCAGCCACACGATCCGGTGCCGGTTCGTCAAAGTACATGACCTTGACAACACGCAGGTAGTAGAAGGCACCAATCAGCGAGAACAGCACTGCAACAATGGCTAACCAGATCATTCCAGACTGAATGACCGCCTGAAGGACAACCAACTTGGCATAAAAGCCGACCAACGGTGGAATACCAGCCAATGAGAACATCAGGATCATCAGCACACCGGCCATCAGCGGGCTACGCTTGTTAAGGCCTTTGAGGTCATCGATCGTCTCACATTCGAATCCGACGTGAGACAAAAGTAGGATTGCACCAAACGTGCCCAGAGTCGTCAGGACATAGGTGATCATGTAGAACAACGATGATCCATAAGCAGATGCATTGACGTTGACCAATCCTTCAACGGAACCTGACATCAGACCAAGCAGAACAAACCCCATATGTGAAATGGTTGAATATGCCAGCATGCGCTTGAAGTTGGTCTGCATGATGGCCGTCAGGTTACCGATTGCCAGCGAGAGCACTGCCATGATCATAATCATCGGCTGCCAGTCGAACGTGAGGTCGCCAAGACCTGTGACCAGAAGACGCAATGTCATCGCAAATGCCGCAAGTTTGGGTGCTGCAGCAATAATAAGGGTCACAGCAGTCGGAGCACCAGTATAGACGTCCGGGATCCACATATGGAATGGAACGGCACCGAGTTTGAACGCAATACCAGCAACCAGAAATACAAGACCGAAGACCAAAGCAAGTTGCATCTGATCGCCGCGGACAATGGTTGAACCAATCTCAGCGAGATCAAGCGAACCTGTCGCGCCATACACCATCGACATACCATAGAGCATCAGGCCAGATGCAAGCGAGCCAAGGACAAAATACTTCATGGCTGCCTCGGTTGCCTGAACATTTTCCCTGCGGATGGCTACCATCGCATAGAGAGCCAGCGACATGAGCTCCAAGCCAAGATAGACCGTCAGCAGATTACCCGCCGAGATCAGAATCATTTGTCCAAGCAGTGCCAGCAGTGTCATGACATAGATTTCACCGCCACGAAGCATTTCACGGCTCTGGATGTATTCCCTGCCGTAAACAAGTGTCGCAAACACTGCAACATACGATGCTAGCTTGAGCATGTATGCCAAGTCATCGGCCACAAACTGACCGAAAAATGCTGACCCCTCCTGGCCGCCAGACCACTGACTCCATGTCAGGACAAACAGCACGACGAGTGTCAGATTAGTCAGAATATAGGTCAGGGTTCGCCTGTTGTCATTGCTGAATGCGTCAATCAGCAGGATCAGCATGGCTGCAGCCAGCAAGACGAGCTCAGGCAAGATGAGCGCAAAGTTGAATTCGTTTAGCATCATGGCGGCTTACAGTTTGGAAATAGCAATGTGGTCAAGCAATGCCTGAACTGAAACATGCATCACATCCGTAAAGGGTTGCGGATGCACACCCATATAGAGCACGGCAATTGCCATCAATCCAAGGATCATGAACTCACGTGAATTGATATCCTGCAATTTACCGACTTCATCATTGGCTACCGGGCCAAATGCCACGCGCTTGACCATCCAGAGCGAATAAGAAGCACCCAGGATCAAAGCCGTTGCGGCAAGCAGTCCTATCCAGAAGTTGTACTGAACCGAACCCAGAATCACCATGAACTCACCCACAAAACCGCTTGTGGCAGGAAGACCTGCGTTAGCCATGGAGAACAGGACAAAGAACGTCACAAACTTCGGCATGCGATTGATCACACCACCAAAATCGGCAATGACGTGGCTGTGCATACGGTCATACAGTACCCCGATGCAATAGAACATTGCAGCAGAAACAAAGCCGTGCGAAATCATCTGGATGATGCCACCCTCAAGCCCGATCAGGTTGAACAGGAAAAAGCCCAGGGTGACAAAGCCCATGTGAGCGATGGATGAGTAAGCCACAAGCTTTTTCATGTCCTTCTGCACCAGTGCCACAAAGCCGATGTAGATCACGGCGACCAGCGACAAGGCAATCATGAATCCCGACAGACCAATCGATGCATCAGGAGTGATTGGCAAGGAGAACCTCAGAAAACCGTAAGCACCGAGCTTAAGCATGATTGCTGCCAGAACCATGGAGCCCCCAGTTGGAGCCTCGGGGTGGGCATCCGGCAACCAGGTATGAACTGGCCACATCGGAACCTTTACGGCAAATGCAGCAAACAAAGCCAGGAAAATCATGACCTGGACGTTATAGGGCAGAGGGAGTTGGTGCCAGGCAAGGATGTCGAATGTCTCCGATACCTGCCAGAGGTAAATGAACGCAACCAGTGTCAGCAATGATCCAAGCAAAGTGTAGAGGAAGAACTTGAATGCTGCGTATACACGGTTCGGCCCTCCCCAGACTCCAATGATGATATACATCGGAATCAAGGTTGCCTCAAAGAATATGTAGAACAGCATGCCATCAAGCGCAGCAAACACGCCTACCATCAGGCCTGACATGATGAGGAATGCCGCCATGTACTGTGATACGCGATAGGTAATCACTTCCCATCCTGCCAACACCACAATGACAGTGACAAAGGCGGTCAGCAGCACGAACCAGAGGGATATGCCGTCTATGCCAAGATAGTAGTAGACAGGAAAAGCCTCGATCCACAATGCTCGCTCGACAAACTGCATTTCTGCAGTGCTGCCGTCAAAACCAGTGTACAGGGGCAACGTGACCAGAAAGCTGATCACTGCACCTGCAAGTGCCAGCCAGCGAGTAAAGCTGGGGTTTTCATCACGACCAACTATGAGGATGATCAGCCCAAAAATGATCGGGACAAAAATCGCAAGCGTCAGCCACGGAATATTTGAAGATGCCATCTCGCCAGCCATCATTTATATACCAGAATAATGAAAGTGATCAGAGCCATCAGCCCGATGATCATTGCAAACGCATAGTGATAGATGTAGCCCGACTGAAGGTGACGACTCACAGCTGAGAATGCACCTACAACCCGTGCCGAACCATTCACAAGCAACCCATCGATCAAGCTCTCATCGCCACGCCTCCAAAGGCCGGTACCCAGGCAACGGGCAGCACGTGAGATGACCTGCTCGTTGAACCAGTCAAAGTAAAACTTGTTGTCGAGTACCGGGTACAGCCAGGCAAACGCTTTTTTGATCGACTCGGATGCCTTCGGATTAACAACATAGCAGTACCAGGCAAGAACACCACCAGCCAATGCAAGGTAGAAGGGCAACGATACAAAGGCGTGCAGACCATAGGCAACCCAACCATGCCATTTCTCTGCCAGCACACGCATTGCGTCATGTCCTGGATGCTGAACAGTATTCAGGTAGGTAAAGTAGTCACCAAACAGCAAGGGGTTGACAAACCATGCACCAGCGATCACCGAAGGAATCGCAAGCAGAACAAGCGGAAGCGTTACTGTCCATGGAGATTCCTTCGGTTTGGCATGTGGATCATGGTGATGATCGTCATGACCATGAGAATCATCATGTGGCAACTGGTCGTAGCGCTCTTTTCCATGGAATACCACGAAGAAGACACGGAACGTGTAGAGCGCGGTAACAAATGCACCAAGCAAGACGCATACATAGGCAAAGTTTGCACCCCAGACACCCGCAGCATGCGCTGCTTCAATGATGTGCTCCTTGGAGTAAAAGCCAGCAAAGAACGGGAACGCCGAGAGTGACAAACCACCGAGCAGGAACGTGATGTAGGTGATCGGCATGTATTTGCGCAAACCACCCATATAGCGAATGTCCTGGTTGTGATGGCATGCAATGATCACTGAACCTGCTGCAAGGAACAGCAGTGCCTTGAAGAACGCATGCGTCATCATGTGGAAAATTGCAACAGAGTACGCAGAAGCTCCCAAGGCAACGGTCATGTAGCCCAACTGTGACAGGGTCGAATATGCAATGACGCGTTTGATGTCGTTCTGTACCACACCAAGAATACCCAGGAACAAGGCACCGATTGCACCGACAATGATGATCAGTGACAGCGCTGTGTTTGAGTATTCATACAGCGGTGAAAACCTCGAGACCATGAAGATACCTGCCGTCACCATGGTCGCGGCATGGATCAATGCTGAAATCGGTGTCGGACCTTCCATGGAGTCTGGCAACCATGAATGCAGTGGAACCTGTGCCGATTTACCCATGGCACCGACAAAGAGACAGATGCAGGCGACCGTCAACAGCATCCAGTCTGTCCCAGGCAGTGTCAAACCTGCAAGGTACTCTGACTTCTGAAAAATTTCCCCGTAGTTCAAAGAACCAGAGTAGGCAAACAGCAAACCAATTCCAAGAACAAACCCAAAGTCACCGACACGGTTGATCAGGAATGCCTTCATGTTCGCAAACACTGCGCTTGGCCTGTCATAGTAGAAACCGATGAGGAGGTATGAAACCAGACCCACCGCCTCCCAACCGAAGAACAGTTGCAGCATGTTGTTGGCCATGACCAGCATCAGCATTGAGAAGGTAAAGAGCGAGATATACGAAAAGAACCTCTCATAGCCTGCATCATCAGCCATATATCCAATGCTGTAGATATGGACCATGAGTGAGACCGACGTCACCACCACCATCATGAGCGCTGTCAGCGGGTCGATGAGAAAACCGATTTCCAGCTTGATACCGCCAACCATGCTCCACACATACAAAGTGGTATCGAGTCTGAATCCAGCCAAGACATCGAACAAGGCAATGTAGGAACATACCGTTGACACCACCATCAAGGCGATGGTGATGCGGTGGGCATTGAACCTGCTGATCGGTCGCCCCAGGAAACCTGTGCCAAATAAACCTGCAAGCACGGCACCAAGCAACGGTGCAAACGGAATGATCAAATAAATGAAAGGTACGCTAGACATGGATGGTTCTCTTCCGGTCAGCCTTTGAGGCGATCAAGGTCTTCAACATTGATCGTGTTCATGTTGCGGAACAGCAGCACTAGAATTGCCAAGCCAATCGCAGCCTCGGCTGCTGCCACCGTCAGGATAAAGAACACGAACACCTGGCCTTCCAAATTGCCAGACCAGCTGGAAAACGCCACAAAGTTCATATTGACCGCCAACAAGATCAATTCGATCGACATGAGCAGCACGATGAGGTTACGGCGATTAAGGAAAATCCCGAACACCCCAATGGCAAACAGGATGGCACCCAGAACCAGGAAATGGGTCAACGTCAATTCCATTATTGTTTCTCCTGAATCTGCTCATTGCCTTCAGTCTGGGCAGGCATACTGACCAGTCGTACACGATCCTTGGCCTGTACCTTGACTGCCTTGCTAGGATTGTTGTACTTGACATCTTTACGACGGCGCAGAGTCAACGAAATCGCTGCCACCATACCAACGAGCAGCAACACCGCACCCACTTGAACTGCATACACAAACTCCGTGTACATCAGCTCACCCAAGGCGCGGGCATTGTTATAGTCGTCAGGCATCTGTGCTGCTGGACCCACATCACCCCAAGTCTGCTGCAGCACGAAAGACATTTCAAGCACCAGGATCAGGCCAATGATGATTCCCATGGGAAGATAGGCTCTGGCTCCAGCTCTCAAGACTTCCATCTTGACGTCAAGCATCATCACCACGAAAAGGAACAGAACCATCACTGCTCCCACGTATATCAACACCAGTAGCAATGCCAGGAACTCAGCACCCAGCAGTATCCAGATCATGGCAGCATTTGCGAATGCCAAGATCAGAAACAGCACAGCGGTCACTGGGCTTTTTGCCGTAATGACACGGAACGCGGCCACTACCAGAACAATGGCCAGAATATAAAAGAGGACTGTAGTAAATGTCATATCGTCGTCACTGTGCGTTTAGCGATAAGGTGCGTCAGCAGCACGGTTGCGGGCAATCTCTTCTTCATAGCGATCACCCACTGCCAGCAACATGTCCTTGGTGAAATAAAGGTCTCCACGCTTCTCACCATGGTACTCATGGATATGAGTCTCAACGATGGAGTCCACCGGACAGCTTTCTTCACAGAACCCACAAAAAATGCACTTCGTCAGGTCAATGTCATACCGTGTCGTACGACGTGTACCATCCTCGCGCACATCTGACTCGATTGAGATCGCCATGGCAGGGCAGACTGCCTCACACAGCTTGCAGGCAATGCAGCGCTCTTCGCCATTAGGATAACGACGCAACGCATGCAAGCCTCGGAACCGAGGCGACATGGGTGTCTTTTCCTGGGGATAGCGCAACGTAATCTTGCGTTTGAAAAAATACTTGCCGGTCAGCCGCATCCCCTTGAGTAACTCCAGGAGCAGCAGGCTTCCAAAAAAATCCTTGATCGCTTCCATCACTAGCCCTTTTATGCGTTTGGTTCGCGCTCAGTTCCAGATGTTCCAAGGCGTCTGCATCCAGACAGCTACCACGACCAGCCAAATACCGGTCAATGGGATGAACACCTTCCAGCCAAGGCGCATGATCTGGTCATAGCGGTAACGGGGGAAAGATGCCCGGAACCAGATAAACATCGAGACCACAACAAACGTCTTGAGTCCAAGCCAAATCCACCCTGGAATCCAGTTCAGAACTGCGATATCCACCGGTGCAGCCCATCCACCAAGAAACATGATCGATGCCATGCAAGACAAGAAGATCATGTTGGCGTATTCGCCCAAAAAGAACAGTGCGAATGCCATCCCAGAATATTCGACCATGTGACCAGCAACGATTTCGGATTCACCTTCAACCACGTCAAACGGGTGGCGGTTGGTCTCAGCCACGGCGGAAATCACGTAGATCACAAAAAGCGGCAGCAACGGCAGCCAGTTCCAGGACAGGAAAGTCAGTCCCATGTCCGCAAAAACACCACGGTTCTGGGAGATCACGATGTCTGAAATGTTCAAGCTCCCGGTGACAAGGAGCACTGTGACCAATACGAAACTGATTGCCAACTCGTAAGAGATCATCTGTGCCGATGCCCGCATTGCTGCCAGAAATGCGTACTTGGAGTTAGATGCCCAGCCAGCAACAATGACACCGTAAACACCAATAGAGCCGAGTGCCGTCACATAAAGCAATCCGGCGTTGATATTGGCCAGAACAATCTCTGGGCCAAAGGGTATAACTGCCCAGAGAGCCAGAGCCGGCATCAATGTGACCACAGGCGCAAGGATGTAAAGAATCTTGTTCGCCTGTGAAGGGACGATGATTTCCTTGGTCAGAAGCTTAAAAACGTCAGCAAAAGGTTGCAGCAGCCCCCTATACCCCACACGGTTAGGTCCCAATCGGATATGCATGAATCCGATCATTTTCCTTTCCCAGTATGTCAGGTAGGCCACGCATAGGATGATAGGAACAGCTATCACCACAATCTTGATCAGAGTCCAGACGACCAGCCACGGAGTTGCACCAATCAGGTCAGTCCCAAAGCTTTCCAGTGAATTGAGCCATTCCATCTCAGGCACGCTCCATCTGCAGTTGACTGTGAACACTACCCAACTGGGCTGTCAGCTCGAAGCCTGCGCTCAAGCGAACAGCATCGGCTGGCACGGTCGCATCTGACTTAACTTCCATGACGACTTCACCCGCTGATGACTTGATCTTGACGGTCTGCCCATCCTCAATGCCAAGCTTCTGCAGTGTTACTGGATTGACACGTGCTGGCTGCAAGGTGGAAACAGGCATTTCCTGCAAGGGCTCTGAACGCCTCACCAGAGCATCACTGCGATAAATCGGAACATCAGCGATACGTTCAAGTCCTTGACCATTTGAGGTTTTGCTTCTTCCCAGCGGAGCATTCACAGCATTGCTAAGACGTGAGCCCGTTCCCGAGGCGAGAACAGCGTCACGGACAGCTTCCGAGGTTTCCTCATCAAACTCACTCAGGTTAAGCAAGTTGCCCAAGACTCGCAGAACTTTCCAGGCCGGCCGGCTTTGACCCAGCCCAGCAACGGTTCCCTTGAAACTCTGAGCCTGGCCAGCAGCATTGATGAATGTGCCTGAGGTTTCAGTGAAAGGGCCAACTGGAAGCATCACACGTGCCCAGTCCTCAGCTGCTGACTTGTATGTCGTCAATGCCACCACGAACCTTGCCTTGCGCAAAGTTTCTACCGCCTGGTTGCCCAAACTGGTATCTAATGCTGGTTCAAGGTTCAAGGTGATGTATGCAGACAACGGCTCAGTCAACATTTCTGTAACCATCTTGCCTTGACGTCCTGGCACAGCATTGGCCAGATAAGCGCCCACGGTATTGGCACCGGCCGTCAGGAAGCCAAGCTTCGCACCTGTTTGGTTGGCAATCCATTGCGCATTGGCTGCAATTGTCGCGGCATCCTGTGCATGAACTGCGGTATTGCCCAAAAGGACAGCCTTGGCATCACCTGCAAGCAAGCTGTTGGCAATTTTTTGTGCCTGCTCACTTGGTTCGATGTCAGCAAACTCTGTCGGCACTGCCATCGACTTGAGATTGGCGATAGCAACAGCCACCTCAGCCAAAGCATCGGCAATCTGCGAGCCCCTGACCGTCATGCGGGCATGAAGTTTGAACAGCGGATCATCGCCAGCCACATCTATGCTGCTTACTTGAGCCCCACGTTTCACGATCTGTCTCAGACGCTGTGTCATGAGAGGATGATCGGCACGCATGAATGAACCAACTACCAATGCCCGATCAAGCTTGCTGAGGTCTGAGATTGCCATACCCAGCCATGGAGCTCCGGTCAGGCTTGCATCAAAGCTCGCGTCCACAAGCCTTGTGCGCACATCAACGTTTTCTGTCCCGAGACCGCGCGCAATTCGCGCCAGCAGACTCATTTCCTCAAGCGTTGCCATTTCTGTAGCAATGGCGCCAATTTTCTGTGCGCCGTCTTGCTCGCGCACGGCCATCAGACCTTGTGCGGCAGCTTGAAGTGCATCCGTCCAGCTGGCCTCACGCCACACCCCGTCATCCCCCTTGATCATGGGGACTGTCAGTCGGTCAACCTTCAGGCCAAGATAGGAAAAGCGATCCCTGTCGCTGATCCAGCACTCATTGACCTCTTCGTTTTCAAACGGGACAACGCGTTTAACCTCATCAAGCTTCACCTGGACAATAATGTTTGCCCCCAAGCTGTCATGAGGTGAAACCGAGCGGCGACGAGCCAGCTCCCATGTCCTTGCCTGATACCTGAAAGGCTTGGAGGTCAATGCGCCGACCGGACACAAATCAATAACGTTTCCGGAAAGCTCGGATTCAATCGTTCTACCAAGGAATGTCTGAATCTCGGAATGTTCGCCACGGTTGAGCATCCCAAGTTCCATCACGCCTGCAATCTCCTGTCCGAAGCGCACGCAACGAGTACAGTGGATGCAACGGCTCATTTCCTCGGCGGAAACCAACGGACCAAGGTTCTTGTGTAGAACTACGCGCTTTTCTTCCTTATACCTGGAGGAAGAACCACCGTAGCCTACTGCCAAGTCCTGCAACTGGCACTCACCACCTTGGTCACAAATCGGACAGTCAAGGGGGTGGTTGATCAGCAAAAACTCCATAACGCTCTTTTGAGCGGCAATTGCACGCTCGGAGCATGTGTGCACCACCATGCCATTTGTAACTGGCGTTGCACATGCAGGCAGTGCCTTGGGAGCCTTCTCCACATCTACCAGACACATGCGGCAGTTGGCCGCAATCGAGAGCTTTTTGTGATAGCAGAAATGTGGAACGTATACCCCCAGCTTGTGAGCCGCATGCATCACCATGCTGCCCTCAGGCACCTCCACTGTCTTGCCGTCGATGGTCAACTCAACCATATTGAATCCAAATCAAAGGTAAGGGGCGACAACACATCGTTTGTTCTCGATGTGATACGCAAATTCGTCACGATAGTGCTTCAGGAAGCCACGAACAGGCATGGCGGCAGCATCTCCAAGGGCGCAAATTGTACGTCCCATGATGTTTCCGGCTACCGAATCAAGCAGATCCAGATCCTCAGGACGTCCCTTGCCATTCTCAATGCGATTGACAATCCTGTAGAGCCAGCCTGTACCTTCACGGCACGGCGTGCATTGACCGCAGCTTTCTTCGTAATAGAAATAAGACAGGCGTAGCAGGGACTTCACCATGCAGCGAGTCTCATCCATCACGATGACAGCACCTGAACCCAGCATGGAGCCTGCCTTGGCGATTGCATCGTAGTCCATGGTCAGGTCCATCATCATGTCACCAGGGATAACAGGTGCACTCGATCCACCTGGAATCACTGCCTTGAGCTTCTTGCCATTGCGTACGCCGCCAGCCAGTTCGAGCAATTTTGAGAATGGTGTTCCAAGTGGAATCTCGTAGTTCCCTGGGCGTTCTACATCGCCGGACACAGAAAACAGTTTCGTACCGCCATTGTTCGGTTTGCCAACCTCAAGATAAGCCTGGCCGCCATTACGGATAATCCATGGCACAGCAGCAAACGTCTCTGTGTTGTTGATTGTCGTTGGCTTGCCGTATATCCCGAAGCTCGCGGGAAATGGCGGCTTGAAGCGAGGCTGCCCTTTCTTGCCCTCGATCGACTCAAGCAGGGCTGTTTCCTCGCCGCAGATATAAGCACCATAACCGTGGAAAGCATGCAGATCAAAGCTAAACTCGGTTCCAAGGATATTCTTACCGAGAAAGCCCGCTGCCCGAGCCTCTTCAAGCGCCTCTTCAAAGCGCTGGTACACCTCAAAGATCTCGCCGTGGATATAGTTGTAACCAACTGTGATTCCCATGGCATAGGCCGCAATGGCCATCCCTTCGATCACGATATGAGGATTTAACCGCAGGATGTCACGATCTTTGAACGTACCTGGCTCCCCCTCATCAGAGTTGCAAACGAGGTACTTCTGGCCAGGAAATGTCCTGGGCATGAAACTCCACTTCAGCCCTGTCGGGAAACCCGCGCCTCCCCTGCCACGCAATCCTGATGCTTTGACTTCAGCAATCACGTTTTCGGGCGATATCCCTTCCGTCAGGATCTTGCGCAAAGCCTCATAGCCACCGCGTTTCACATAGTCCTGAAGGCGCCAGTTCTTGCCATCAAGACCCGCCATGATCTGAGGCGAAATATGGCGACCATGCAATGCCATGGATCTCTCAAGATCGCCGAATGGCGCACCATCCAACCCTTGAGAATACTTTTGCAATGCTTGCGACAGATCCATTGTCATGCCCCCTTGACCGCAGACAGATCTGCGAGCATCTCATCAATGCGCTCTTTTGACATGCGCACACACATATGCTTGTTGTTCACCAACATGACTGGAGCATCACCACAAGCTCCCATGCACTCGCCTTCGACCAGCGTGAACTGACCATCGGCGGTCGTTTCACCGTAATCGATACCAAGTTTTGACTTGATGTACTCACCCATCTTCCCGCCATCACGCAAGGCACAGGGCAGGTTTGTGCACACGGTCAACTTGATTTTTCCTACCGGCCTGGTGTCAAACATGTTGTAGAAGGTGGCGACCTCCTGCACCTGGATTGGTGGTTGCTCCAAGTAGCGTGCAATGTCTTCAATCACTTCCGGTGAAACCCAGCCGACTTCGTCCTGGGCAATGGCCAATGCAGCCATGATGGCTGACTGCTTCTGATCAGCCGGGAACTTCTGCAGTTCGCGGTCGATCTTCCTGTAGGACTGTTCAGAAAGCAACATAGTATTCGTTATTCCGTATGATCCTTGACAAGGACGATCAGCGATCGATTTCACCAAACACAATATCTTGTGTACCGATAATCGTCACCGCATCAGCCAGCATATGTCCGCGAGTCATTTCATCGAGTGACTGCAAGTGAACAAAGCCAGGCGCGCGGATTTTCAGTCGATAGGGTTTGTTTGCGCCATCCGAAACAAGATAGATGCCAAACTCTCCCTTTGGATGCTCGACTGCACTGTAGACCTCCCCTTCTGGCACATGGAACCCTTCTGTGAAGAGCTTGAAGTGGTGAATCAACTCTTCCATGTTCGTCTTCATTGCCTCACGACGAGGAGGTGCAACCTTATGGTTGTCGATCATGACTGGCCCAGGATTGTTCCTGAGCCACTCAACACATTGCCTGATAATCCGGTTGCTTTCCCGCATTTCTGCAATACGACAGAGATAGCGGTCGTATGAGTCACCATTCACACCGACAGGGATGTCAAACTCAAGTCTGTCATAGACTTCGTATGGCTGCATCTTACGCAGATCCCATTCAACACCGGAACCACGCAACATTGGGCCAGAGAACCCAAGCGCCTTTGCCCTTTCAGGCTCCACAACACCGATACCAACAAGACGCTGCTTCCAGATCCTGTTGTCTGTCAGCAAGGTTTCATATTCATCGACACAGGACGGAAAACGCTCTGTGAATGCCTCGATGAAGTCAAGCAACGAACCAGACCTGGTCTCATTCAGTCGCTGCACATCCTTTTCTGAGCGGTATGGGCTGTCGCTCTTGAACTGTGGCATGGTGTCAGGCAGATCCCTGTAGACACCACCTGGGCGATAGTACGCTGCGTGCATACGAGCGCCAGACACAGCCTCATAACAATCCATCAAATCTTCACGCTCACGGAACGCATACAGGAAAACCGCCATTGCGCCCACATCAAGTGCGTGCGAACCCAGCGACATCAAATGGTTCAGAATCCGCGTGATCTCGTCAAACATCACACGGATGTATTGGGCACGAATAGGTGGCGTGATTCCAAGCAGCTTTTCAATGGCCATAACATAGGCATGCTCATTGCACATCATCGACACATAGTCGAGTCGATCCATGTAAGGCAATGCCTGCAGGAAAGTCCTGTGTTCGGCCAGCTTTTCTGTGGCACGATGCAACAAGCCGATATGAGGATCCGCTCTTTGGATGACCTCACCATCCAGCTCAAGAATCAGTCGCAGAACACCATGCGCAGCCGGGTGTTGTGGACCAAAGTTGAGGGTGTAACTTTTGATCTCAGCCATGATTAACGACCCACTCCATATCCTTCTTCGCGAATCACCCGAGCCACATTTTCACGAGGTTCAATGGTAACCGGTTGATAAACAACACGCCCTTGATCAGGGTCATAACGCATTTCGACATGACCAGAAATAGGGAAGTCCTTGCGGAATGGGTGACCGATGAAGCCATAGTCTGTCAGGATGCGCCTGAGGTCTGGATGGCCTTCAAACACAATTCCGAACAGATCATATGCCTCGCGCTCAAACCAGTTCACGCTTGGCCAGACATCGACCAGCGATGACACCACTGGCATATCAGCACCGGGAACAAAGGTCTTAACCCTCAAACGCCAGTTGTTACTGAATGAAAGCAGGTGTGCCACGACAGCAAACCTTGCAGGAAAGCCCTTAGACTCAAAGGTATCGTCTTCTGTAACCTGACCATATGTCAGGTAATCGATGCCGCACAAATCGGTGCACTGCTCAAAACCAAGCTCGCGAGTATCACGCAGATCAAGTGCAACAGCCTTCCACTGCTCGGAGGGTACCGTTAATGTGATCTCACCTCTGTCGAGCTTGAGATCAACATCCTCCCCAAACTTCGTGATCAATGCCTGCTGCAGTGTAGATAACCTGGACATAATTAAAACCTGTCAATTGTTCGCGACATGACGCCCACCAGCGACTGATACAAACCCTTACGGTCTGCATTACGCCTTTTCATGGCTAGCGTGCGATCGTATTGGTCAACCGAATCTTGTTTTGCATTTGCAAAAGACCGTAGACCAGGGCTTCTGCAGTTGGAGGACACCCTGGAACATAGATATCAACCGGCACGATTCTGTCACAGCCACGAACAACAGAATACGAATAGTGGTAGTAACCACCGCCGTTAGCACAGGAACCCATTGAAACCACCCAGCGTGGTTCAGGCATCTGGTCATATACCTTGCGAAGTGCAGGTGCCATCTTATTGCAAAGTGTGCCAGCAACAATCATCAGATCAGACTGACGCGGACTCGGGCGAAAAATGATGCCGAACTGGTCCAGGTCATAGCGTGCAGCACCAGCATGCATCATTTCAACAGCACAGCAGGCCAGACCGAAAGTCATCGGCCACATCGAACCGGTCTTGGCCCAGTTGATCACCTTGTCTGCACTGGTGGTCACAAAACCCTGTTTCAAAACGCCATCAATTGCCATCGTCTTGACTACCATTCATCAATTAGTGCGTCTTGCACGCAGACCCTCGACCAGGATTACTCCCAATCCAGGGCGCCTTTTTTCCATTCGTACACAAACCCGACCGTCAGGATCAGCAAGAAGAGCATGACTGCCCAGAACCCGACCAGACCGACTGTTCCATTGGCAATTGCCCAAGGGAACAAATATGCGATTTCCAGATCGAAGAGAATAAACAGGATGGCGACGAGGTAATAGCGAATATCAAACTTCATCCTTGCATCGCCAAATGCCTCAAAACCGCACTCATACGGTGAGAGCTTTTGTTCATCCGGTCGCTTCGGACCAATGATTGACCCTGCAGTGATCAGCGCAAAGCCAATCAGCGTACCCACAATGATAAAAAGCAGGACGGGAAAATACTGTTCCAGATTCATTGCAATTCTCGACGCCAGTACAAACTTTGGATTGTACCACCTGAGACCATGTTGCCATCCAGGCTAATCGCTTTCATAACACCCTAAAGCTAGTCTTCGAGACACTTCAGCGTTGCGTGTTACTAACACCACGCCCGAAGACACTGGATACTTCGCAACATGTTCACGTTGAGAACCAAACCCAAAGTTTCTTGAAATTACAAAATGTTAGACAACCCATCACAATCACTGCCCATTTTCAACGGACAGACATCAAGTCTAGCAGCTTGAACATCGAACACGAAGCACGATCCATTCTGGAGGTACATTGCCACTGTTGCCAGCCCACAACATAGATTCTTCATATAGCCTGCTGCTAACACTGCTACGAGCGAGCTTTCTGACCCACCCCAGACATCACTTATTTGCTGAACAAACTGGCAACAACTGCCATCAACGTTCTGAATACGCTCGAATCAAAGACGTGTCATATCTTAATCCTAACCAGAAACAATTTTCTTGATCACCCACTAACACGATAGGATAAGCACATCCATTCCATGGTGCGAGTCCCTCCTCTAAACCCCATAAGTCCAAACTACCACCTTTATGGGGATAAAGCATCACCCTTCTTTTATCTTTCTCAAATCGGCATCGGGGGCAGTTCATCTGAACTGCGCCCCTGCCACACCACCCGGCATGCGGGTCCGCACCGGGCGGTTCGAGAAGTTGAGGTCAGGAGAGTCGAGGTAGCCCCAGGCGGTCGAAGTAGGCCAGTG
>Ga0180217_1000485_pt1 | contig 63183 bp, 57 predicted proteins | sample eDN3rd37CBELigOP_FD_128521 | JGI IMG/M metagenome (GOLD analysis project Ga0180217, IMG submission 128521) | Enriched Organic Plus compost microbial communities from Emeryville, California, USA - eDNA 3rd pass 37_C BE-Lig OP (version 2) (version 2) ...
AGGCAGCTCTACTTATGGAGGTTTGGTATATACCTATTTCAGTACCGAACCTGTAAGCAGTGGCACTTTCGACAAAAAGAAAATCAGTATTTACCCTAACCCTGCCGAGAATGTTTTGCACCTTACCGGCGAAATAGCTGATTTTACAGAAGTTAACATCTACAACATGCAAGGACAACAAGTGATGCATCAACCAATTAATGCTAGCGAAATAGTTTCGGTAGATATTAATTCTTTAGCTTCGGGCGTGTATTTGCTAACTATCTCTAACCAAAACAACAAACAGACTTATCGGGTGGTGAAAAAGTAAATCCTATTATTAAGCACAAAACCTCTATGAAAAATTTCACTCTTATATTACTCACATTAGTTATTACTGCTACATCTTACGCTCAACCCACCTATCACCGCATATGGAGCGTGAAAGAAGAAGGTAAAGTGGATACTAATGCATGGAGAAACAGATTTATTTTTAATGACACTATTTATGCTAAAGATAATGTTGGTGTAAATAATGCAATAAAATACATTACCATGCCTGAGGGAGAGACAGGGATTTTTGCTCAACTAGGAAGCTCGGATAACACAGAAATTCTTGATATGCATTTTGATGGTGAAAACTATATCTATATTTCTGGCTATACTACCCAATCAGAAAATTTTGCTACTCCAGGCACTTACCGTACAGCTTATGAAAATAACGAATTTGCTGGAGGAGATGGTTTTATAGCTTGTTTTTCATTAAGTGGCGAATTGCAATGGTGTAGTTACACAGAACCATTTTTCGATGGCAACAACAGTATTAGTACTGATAATGAAGGTAATGTATATTTAGCAGGAGGACTCAAAAGCAATGAAGACATCATAGAAAACTCCCCCTTTCAATCTACTGCGACACCATACGATGAATTTCCACTGTCTGGTATGGCTCAAACCATTACAAAGCTCAACAATCAAGGACAGTATGTATGGAGTACGTTTTTTGGTATTTATAACACAATAATACTCGATATTGACTGTACAAATGACGGGGTTGTTATTATGGGGCAAGTAAATAACGGAATTAATAACCCACCTACAGATAGCCCCACTTACTTCAGCACAACAGGAGCTTATGAGGAACAACCTGAGTTAAATAATGAAGGTGACTTCAATCTAAATTATTTTGTCAATAAATTTAACTTTGATGGCACTCGGGCTTGGGGCACATATTATCACACCAACGAATCTGGTTATTTTTTAGATGAGGTTAAAACTTACGGCAATGATATTTATTTGATAAGCATATATAACTCTAATGAAGTAGCTCCCGAAAACATAGCTACTGAAGGGGCTTTTATCGATAATCCAGAAAACCAAAACATACGACAGCTTTTAACAAAAATGACTCCCGATGGTTCAGGTTTACAATGGAGAACTTATACCTCAAATAATATTTTTTCAAAAGTATTCAACGACATATCTATCAACTCCGACGGCAATATCTGGCTTTTTGGGCAAACCGATAGTTTTGAAGGTGTCGCTACCGAAGATGCCTACCAAACCGAGAAAGACCCAACACCATCTTACTTGCTTTCTCATTCTGATGCTTATCATCTGTTATTGTCGAATGATGGCAGTACAGTTTTGTATGCTACTTATTTTGGTTTTGACGGCAAAGAAATAACTAGAGCTATCTTCCCGGCAGAGAGCGGTTATTACTCTGTAGAGCAAACCAGCGGAAATTCCAATGCTGAGAATTTTATCACTCAAGGTGCTTTGCTCGAACCTGATGAAGAAGGAAGTTCAACCTACGGCGGTTTGGTTTATACCTACTTTAGTACCGAACCTGTGAGTAGTGGTACTTTCGATAAAAAGAAAATCAGCATTTATCCCAATCCTGTTGAAAATGTTTTACATCTCACAGGCGAAATCGAAGATTTTACTAAAATTGACATCTACAATATGCAAGGGCAACGGGTTTTTCAACAGCCCATCAATGCCAGCGAAATAGTATCGGTAGATATTAATTCTTTAGCTTCAGGTGTGTATTTACTAATTATTTCCAACACAACAGACAAACAGACTTATCGGGTGGTAAAGAAGTAAATCATTTTTCAAAATGGAATTAACAGTTGAATCTATAACCTTTTACTTTACAACTTTCTTGTTGTAAAAGTTCCCGATTCGTATTATCTTTGCATCTTCATTACATACCACTATATGAGCAAATTATTGATTGTTGGAACGGTAGCTTTTGACGAGATTGAAACCCCGTTTGGCAAAACCGATAAAATTCTGGGCGGAGCGGCGACGTATATCGGTTTGTCTGCATCGCATTTCAACAATGTAGATTCAGCGATTGTTTCGGTAATAGGAGGCGATTTTCCTCAGGAATATTTGGATTTATTGACTGATAGAAACATTGATGTTTCAGGTATTGAGAAGGTTGACAACGGAAAAACGTTTTTCTGGAGCGGACGTTATCACAACGACCTGAACTCACGCGACACATTGGATACGCAGTTGAACGTTTTGGCAGATTTTAATCCGGTTGTTCCTCAACATTTCAAAAATGCAGAAGTGGTAATGTTAGGAAACCTGCACCCGAATATCCAAATCAGTGTTTTGGATCAGATGACCGAAAAGCCAAAATTAGTCGTTTTAGACACCATGAATTTCTGGATGGACTGTGCCTTGGACGAATTAAAAGAAGTAATGAAACGCATTGATGTAATTACCATCAATGATGAAGAAGCACGCCAGCTTTCCGGAGAATATTCTTTAGTAAAATCGGCAGAAATCATTCATAAAATGGGACCGAAATACATAGTGATAAAAAAAGGCGAACACGGAGCATTGCTGTTTCACAATAATCAGGTGTTTTTTGCACCTGCATTGCCGTTAAAAGAAGTTTTTGACCCGACAGGAGCCGGAGATACCTTTGCCGGAGGTTTTGCCGGATATATGGCACAACAACAAACTGTTTCGTTCCACAATATGAAAAATGCGGTTATCTACGGTTCAAATCTGGCATCGTTTTGTGTAGAAAAATTTGGAACACAGCGTATGGAGCAATTATCAAAAGACGAGGTAGATACACGGCTTCAGCAATTCAAAATGCTGACACAGTTTGACATAGAATTAGCAGAATAAAAATGCAAAGCCTCATCACGGGGCTTTTTTTGATTTATAAACAACACAACTATCATTACAATGAGCGACGCTTTAAAACACGAATGCGGTATTGCACTTTTAAGATTAAAGAAACCTTTGTCTTTCTACAAAGAAAAATACGGGACAAGCTTTTATGCAATCCAGAAAATGTATCTTTTGCTGGAAAAACAGCACAACCGCGGGCAGGACGGAGCCGGTTTGGCAAGCATCAAGCTGGATATGGAACCGGGCGAGCGATATATCAGCCGTGTGCGTTCCAACAAACCTTCGCCGATTCAGGATATTTTTTCGCAAATCAATTCACGGATTAATGCCGAACTGGAAGAACGTCCGGAACTGGCAAACGATATTGATGCACAGAAAAAAGAATTGCCTTATTTGGGCGAAGTTTACCTGGGGCACGTGCGTTACGGAACATTCGGAAAAAACAATATCGAAAGCGTACACCCGTTTTTGCGTCAGAACAATTGGATGCACCGCAATTTGATTGTTGCCGGAAACTTTAATCTGACCAACGTTAAAGAACTTTTTGCTGATTTGGTACGTTTGGGACAACACCCGAAAGAAATGGCAGACACGGTTACCGTAATGGAAAAAATCGGGCATTTTCTGGACGATGAAGTAGAAAATCTCTATTTTGAACTGCGTGATAAAGAAGGATTGACCAAAAAAGAAGCATCGCCGGTTATTGGTGAGCGTTTGGATATCGGAAGAATCTTGCGTCGTGCGTCCAAAAACTGGGACGGAGGTTTTGCAATGGCAGGAATGCTTGGACACGGCGATGCGTTTGTGTTGCGTGACCCGGCGGGAATTCGTCCGGCGTTTTATTATGAAGATGATGAAATTACGGTAATAGCGTCCGAACGTCCGGTTATCCAGACAGCATTCAATGTTCCTTTGGAAGAAATCAAGGAATTAGATCCCGGAAAAGCGATTATCATCAAAAAAGACGGGCAAACTTCTTTTGAGCAGATTTTGGAACCATTGGAACGCAAAGCTTGTTCGTTTGAACGCATTTATTTTTCACGCGGAAATGATGCGTCGATTTATCAGGAACGTAAGCAGTTGGGAAGAACAATGATGCCGATGATTCTCAAAGAAATCAACGAAGATGTGGAAAACGCAGTATTTTCATACATTCCCAATACCGCTGAAGTATCTTATTTTGGAATGGTTGAAGGAGCCCAGGAGTTTTTGAATAAGAAGAAAACCCAAAAAATATTGGCAGAAGAAGGTAATCTGAGTACAGAAAAACTAAACGAAATACTTTCTAAAACCATTCGCACAGAAAAAATCACAATAAAAGATGCAAAACTGCGTACGTTTATAACTGACGACAGCAACCGGGACGATATGGTGGCACACGTTTATGATGTAACTTATGGAGTCGTAAAACCCACTGACACCTTGATTGTGATTGACGACAGTATTGTTCGCGGAACGACTTTGAAACAGTCTATCGTGAAAATGCTTGACCGTTTGAATCCTAAGAAAATCATTGTGGTTTCTTCCGCTCCGCAAATCCGTTATCCGGACTGTTACGGAATCGATATGGCAAAAATGGAAACATTAATTGCCTTCAATGCCACACTGGAATTGCTGAAAGAACGCAATATGTACCACATCATTGACGAAATTTATACCAAATGCAAAGCCGAAGAAAACCTGCCGGACGCTGAGGTAACAAATTATGTAAAAGAAATGTATGCTCCGTTTAGTGCCGAAGAAATTTCGGATAAAATTTCAGAAATGCTGCACCCGGATTCAGTTAAAGCCGATTTGAAAATTATGTTCCAAACAATAGAAAACCTGCATATTTCCTGCCCTGAAAATCTGGGCGACTGGTATTTTACAGGCGATTACCCGACACCAGGAGGAAACCGTGTTGTGAACCGTGCGTTTATGAATTTTTATGAAGGAAAAGACGACAGAGCTTATTAAGAGCCTGTTTAAAAATTGTTTTCAAGGCAATGCTTTCCGCATTGCCTTTTTTATGCCTATTTTTTTCTATATTTGTCAATCAAACAAAAAATTAAAATAATGAATAAAAAAACATTATTGGTTTCTGTTTTTGCGGTAGTCACTTTGGCTGGCTGTAAAAACACCAAGGAAGCTGAGGAAGCACACGGCATCAATTTGGAATATATGGACAAATCCGTTACACCCGGCGATGATTTTTTCCGATATGTAAACGGAGCCTGGTACGACAAAACCGAAATTCCTGATGACCGTACCCGTTGGGGAAGTTTTGACGAATTAAGACAAAACACGGATAAAGACGCTTTGGAAATTTTAAAAGAAGCTGCCGAAAATCAAGATTTAGACCCGAAATCTGACCAAGCAAAAGCTGTTGCTGTTTTTGAGACTTATCTTGATGAAACGAAGCGAAACGAATTGGGCGTAGAGCCGTTAAAACCCTATCTGGAAAAAATAAATGCCGTTCAGTCTCCGGAAGATGTTAATAATTTGATTAACGAGCTGGCCAATGAGGGCGGCTTAGGAATTTATTCCGTTTATGTATATGCCGATGCCAAAAGCTCAAACGAAAATGCGGTTTATATCGGCACAGGCAGCTTAGGGTTGCCCGACAGAGATTACTATGTGCTAGACGATGAGGATATGAAAGAGAAACGTGAGCAGTATGTGACTCATGTTGCCCGTATGTTGGAAATGTCCGGAGAATCGAAAGAAAATGCTGCTGAAGATGCCAAACGTGTTTTAGCTATCGAAACCAAAATGGCAGAACCTCGATTGACAAGAGTTGAACGCAGAGATAGTCGCCTGACTTATAATCCGATGACTGTGGAAGAGCTTCAAAAGCTGACACCAAACGTAAACTGGCAGGCTTATCTGGACGCAACAGGATTGAAAAATGTAGATAAAGTAATCGTTTCTCAACCCAAATATATGAAGGAACTGACGACAATTTTGTCTGCTCAGCATATTGATGATATCAAAGCCTATCTGAAATGGACTTTGGTAAACAGCAGTGCAAGCTACCTGTCAACAGAAATGGAGAAAGCCAATTGGGAGTTTTATTCCAAAACCCTTCAAGGAGCCAAAGAGCAACGCCCGGTGGAGGAAAGAGCCTTAGCCGTAGTGAACAGCACAGTTGGTGAAGCATTAGGACAATTATATGTAGCTAAAAAATTCCCGCCGGAAGCCAAAGAAAAAGCACAGGCAATGATTAAAAATGTACTGACTGCTTTTGGAGAGCGAATCAAAGCACTACCTTGGATGGACGAAGAAACCAAAAAAGGAGCATTGGAAAAATTAGCAACAACAACGGTTAAAATCGGTTATCCTGACAAATGGGAAGATTATTCGGCAATGACCATCAAATCGCCTGCCGAAGGAGGAAATCATTTTGAAAATATGAAAAATGCCGAGAAATGGAGTGTAGCTAAAAACATAGCTGATTACGGCAAACCGGTTGATAAAACCCGCTGGGGAATGTCTCCTCAAACAGTAAATGCTTATTTTAACCCGTTGTATAACGAAATCGTATTTCCGGCAGCTATTCTGCAACCACCATTCTATGATTACAAAGCAGATGAGGCTATTAACTACGGCGGAATCGGAGCGGTAATCGGTCACGAAATTTCACATAGTTTTGATGATTCCGGAGCTCGTTATGACAAAGACGGAAACCTGAATAACTGGTGGACAGACGGTGATTTGGAACGTTTTACAGAGCTTGGAAACAAACTGGCGGACCAATACAGTGCTTTAGAACCACTTCCGGGTGTGTTTGTTGATGGTAAATTTACCTTGGGCGAAAATATCGGAGATTTAGGCGGAGTTAATGCGGCTTATGACGGACTGAAAATTTTCCTGAAAGAAAATGGAGACCCTGGTTTGATAGACGGCTATACACCTGAACAACGTTTCTTTATTTCATGGGGAACAATCTGGAGAACAAAAGCCAGAGACGAAGCCATTAAAAATCAGGTAAAAACCGACCCGCATGCACCAGGGCATTACAGAGCGTATGTGCCGTTGCAAAATGTAGATGCATGGTATGACGCGTTTGATATTAAAGAAGGAGATAAATTGTATATCAAACCGGAAGAAAGAGTTAAAATCTGGTAATTAATTTTTTATAAAAAAGGGTGGTCTTTCCTATATTGACTATCCTTTTTTTATTTTACTTATATCTGATCTTCATGAAAAGAGTATTTCTCTTATTCTTCTTACTTTCAATTGTTTTCTTATCATGTAATAATAAGAAAGAAAACGATAATTACTATTCCGGAGAAACATATAATGAGATTTCTTTTTTCGATTCAATCATAAATATTGATAAAAAACAAGCCACTGCGTACATCCAATCATTAAGCAAAGACACCACTGCTACCTATAAAGGCAAGAAAGCTTTGCTTCTATATTGTATGAGCTTGTATGAATTAAATAGTCAGGAAGAAAGTGAGAAAATAGCATCATCTATACACAAGTGTATCGAAGAAAGCAAAAGCATTGACAACCAGTTCATTGAAAACAAATGCCTTATCTTATTGGGCAAGCACTATGCGATAAACTACAATTATTCAGAGTCGATAAATAGTTTTTTTAAAGCCATTCCTTTTTTTGAAAAACACACCGACACCGTTAACTTATCATACATTTACAACGGATTAGGTATTATTTATTACGATATAAAGAATTATAACTCTGCCGAAAATTATTTAAAAAAAGCCCTCAATGGTTACTCTGCTATCGATAATCTTAGAGGTAGTGCGGTAGTATCGAATAACTTGTCAACGCTATATTCGGCACAGGGCAATTATGAAGATGCTCTTAATTATCAAAAAAATGCTTTACAAAGTTTCAAAAAATTAAATGATTCCACAAATATCGCTGCAAGCTCCATAAATATTTCAAACATATACATTGAAAATAACCAGCTAAAAACAGCCGAAAAATATTTAAAAACAGCCGAAAAGTATTTAAAAAATGTTGAAAACAAACAGCTTAAAGAGCGGCTTTTTTACTCTCTAGGCAAACTATCATACTTGGAAAAATCTTATGATTCTGCACAATTGTTTTTTGAAAAAGGCTACGATTTATCTAGCGAAAATGGATTTTTAACTGCTAAAACAGAGAATTTATTGTTCTTGTACAAAAATGCAGAAAAGAATAATAAACCCTCACAAGCTTCTGCTTACCTGAGAGAATATGTTCAATTGAAAGATTCTATCAGCGATATGGATATACGGGGTAAAATCGAGAAAATAACCCAAGATTACAACCTGGAAAAGCAAAAGTTAAAAGAAGAAATAACACAGCGAAAATATAATTATGAAAAAACAAAAAGTAAAGCCATCATCATTTTTACCGTTGTTTCTATCGCTGTGATTTCGGCCATTTCTTACTTGATTTATAAAAACAACCGAGACCAGCTAACTATCAAGAAAATGGAACATCTTCGACTGGAAGAAAAAACAAAAAGGATACAGTCTGAGCTGGAAAAAGAAAAATACAATAATGAGCTTTTGACTGCTCATGCAAAACAAAAGGAAACCGAATTGGAACTAAAAAATAGAGAAATTGCCTCTGTGAGTCTTCAACTGATATTAAAAAACAATTTAATCAATGAACTTTCAATAGCGATTAGAAAACATGTAAATCAAAAATCATTACATGGAGAAATCGTAAAAATCCTCAACAAACACTCTAGTCACGAAAGAGATTGGAAAACATTCAAAAGTGTTTTTGAAAAAGTACATCCCGACTTTTTTTCAAATTTGGGTTCAAAATACCCCAACTTATCAAAAACGGAAACCAGAGTTTGTGCCTATATAAAAATTAATATGTCTAATATCGAAATAGCCAGTGTTATGAATATTACACAGCAAAGTCTCAACAAATCGAGGTATAGAATACGATTAAAAATGGGATTGTCATCAACTTATGACCTGGATAAGCACATCATGGACATATAACTCTCCTGTCTTTAAACAAATTAAATTACTGATTTTCAAAGACTAACAAATCTGTCCATAATTTGTCTATTACAGAAAAATTGTTTATTTCGATAACAATAATAACTTGGCGAAACAAAAATTACGCCATCATGACGATTAAACATTTTCTTTTCATTTTTTTATTCTGTGCAAATGCAGGTTTTTCGCAAAACAACGATTGCACATACACTGTTCCGTTTTATGAAAGTTTTGAAAATAATTCAACTTCTGTAAATTGCTGGAGCATTATTGATTTGGATCCTGCCGGGACAGTTTCCAACCTAACCTGGAACACTGAAAGCACATGGCCGGCAATAGCAGGTGGATACAGTGCAAAATTACAATCATATTGGAATACCGAATCAAGCGACGATTGGCTCATATCTCCTACAATCGAATTGAGCGGCAACCAAAGATTGCGGTTTAAATATCGACGAGGGGGGAGCTACTACTCTGCTCATTTCAGGGTTTTACTATCAACAACTGGTAATAACCCGGAAGATTTTACTGAGATAATCATGCCTGATCAGGCTATGAATGCTACCTCTCCCGAAGAAATAATAATAAACCTCAACGAATATAGCGGAAACGTTAATATTGCATTTCATGTGCCTGATAATGAAGATTTAACCCCTGAAGGATTTGGGTGGGATATCAATATTGATGAAATATACATAGAAGATATTCCTACTTGTCCTAATCCAGGAGGACTAACCGTTAATGAAATTACATCAACTTCAGCATTGTTATCATGGATTGCCGGCTATGAAGAATCTCAGTGGCAAATAGCCATTATTCCTGCTAATCAAGATGATATAAACGAAGATGATATTATACTGGTTGATGAGACAACCTATCTTGCGGAGGAACTTACTCCTTCTACTGAATATAAATTTTTCGTAAGAGCTTACTGTGAAGAAGACGACCAAAGTGAATGGATAGAATACGAAAGTTTTTTCACTGATGGGTGTGATGAAGAAGACAAATGTGTTTACAAAGTAATTTTTCACGCCAATTCCTCCGGAGGCGGATACGGTAGTACATTAAACGTGATTCAATCCGACGTTATTATACACGATTTAATGCCGAATACATGGACAAATACTTTCGAAATCGCTTTGTGTGAAGGATTACCGACATCGTTTGAATGGAATAACGAGTACTGGACATCATATTTTACTGATATTTATATCTTTGATCCTTACCAAGAAATTATTTTTGAATTTCATGAAAATGATGAGATATCCATTCCGTTTTTTTCAGTCGATACATTAAATTGTAGTACCGATATTACCTGTTTTATACCTCAAAATTTTGAGGTAGGAGAAATTAGTTCAACCAGTGTTGAATTAAGCTGGGACGAAATGGGAACAGCCACAACCTGGGAAATAGTAATCTTACCACAGGGTGAAGCTATCCCTGATGAACCGATAAATATCATCACAACTACCGAAAATCCTGTTGTGATAGAAAACCTAAATCCGGGTACAGCCTATTCTTTCTATGTTAGAGCGATTTGCGGTGAAAATGATATCAGTAATTGGTCGTTTGAGGTTCAAGCACATACCTTGATAACCAATGATGGTTGTGAAAATGCCTATATTTTGCCTGTGAGTGAAGAAGCTTATTGCAGCAGTCCTTACAGAGCCACTTTAACAACCGCCACCCCGTCTGAAGAACCTTCAAATAATTGCGGAAACGGAATTCCTAACGATGATGTTTGGTTTCAATTTACGGCTACTTCAGACAAGCACATACTATATATCAACAACGTAAAAGGAGTCTCTACAAATATATTTACTAACGATTACTCTTTAAACAAGATATTATATAGCGGAAATTGTAATTCATTAACAGAAATAAACTGCTTTGAAGGGAGCACATGGCCTTTAAACACACAACAAAACGTTAATCAAGCAAATATTGACAATGATATCTTGCTTGAAAATCTAACTGTTGGAGAAACCTATACTTTGCGTATATATTCAAATTTTCAAACACAAAACAATATTAGTTTTGACATTTGTATAGCTACCCCGGAAAAACCTATCCTCATTGACAGTGAATCTTATAGTGTAGAAGAGCTTATTTCTGATGTTTTGATGGATTCAAACTGCGGGCAAGTATCCAATATTCAATATTCTACCGGAACTACTTTCGGTGCTCCGCACAACGGTATAGGTTATTTTGAGAAAGGAGATTCTGCATTTCCATTCGAAAACGGAATTATACTGAGTACAGGTAATGCAGCAGATGCATCTGGTCACAAATTGACTATACAGTCTAAAAATTTTGCTCAACAAGACGGAGCAGAATTATGGGAAGGCGATGACGACCTGTTAGAGTACGTACAATCGCTAAATATAGATGAAAGCTTACAAAGCTATTATAATGCAACAGTTATTGAATTTGATTTTGTGAGTAACAATGAATTTATGTCTTTTGATTTTATATTTGCCTCTGAAGATTATGGTAGATTTCAGTGCCAATGGGCAGATGCTTTTGCTTTCTTTTTGACCGATTCTCAAGGCAATACAACTAACTTAGCTCTTGTACCTGATACAGAAACTCCAATATCGGTAACAACCATAAGAAATGGAGATTATAACTATATCGGTTCAGAGTGTTTGTCAGAAAATGAAAATTATTTTGGTCGCCTTACCGATGGATACAAAGGGATATCACGATATGCCGGTAATAATAATTTTTATGGCAATACGATACCAATGACGGCCTATTCAGATATCATACCCGGAGAGCAATATCACATTAAACTAGTAATTGCTGACCGTAATGATGGAAATTACGACTCGGCCGTATTCTTAAAAGGTGGTAGTTTTGCTTTTAATACAGAAGTAGATTTGGGAGAAGACAGATTAATTGAAAACAACGAAGCTTTATGTCCCGGAGAAAACATAGTCTTATCGTCACCATTAGTAGGCGAAGGATATACATATAATTGGCACAAAGACGGAGAACTCCTTGATGAAAATTCTTCTTCTCTTGCAGTAACCGAAACAGGAAATTACAGCCTAACAATTACTTTTCCTAACAGCAGCTGCGAAGCCAATGGAGAAGTAAGAATTGAATTTTATGAAGATTTCGCCCCTTTGCTGAATCAACCTCAATCTTACTTTTTCTGTTTTGATGAAGGTTTAGTTATCAATTTGGAAGAACAAGGGGACTATATCACCGAAAACTCTCCCGTAGATTTAACCTTTTCATATCATCCCTCTTTTACAGATGCTGAAAATGGGATTAACCAGGTAGAAAATACAACAAATTACTCATTTGATAGTAGTCATACCTTGTTTGTACGGCTAGAATCTGTTTATGGTTGCTACACGATTCTACAATTTGATATTCATGTCGGAGAACCTATTATCGTTACCCATTTTGAAGATGTATCAACATGTAGTACATATACATTGCCTCCTCTGTCTGAAAGTGAATTTTATTATACACAAAGTGGTGGCGAAGGCGATCAACTGCAGCCGGGAGATAAAATAACAGAAGGAGACTATATTATCTACATTTTCAAAGAAACCGAAGGTTGCTATGCAGAAAACTCGTTTAACATAAAAGTAAAAAACTGTTACATTCCTAAAGGAATTTCTCCCAATGGTGACGGCTTGAACGACTACTTAGATTTATCCGAATTCGTCATGGTTTCTCTGAAAATAGTAAATCGTTACGGAACAGAAGTATTTACCGCCGGAAGCAACTATAGTACTCAATGGCAGGGACAAGACAAAAACAACAACCCATTGCCTTCAGGTACATATTTCTACGAAATCATAACCATTGATGATATTTATACTGGTTGGATCCAAATTATGCGAGAAATAAAATAAAGCGTAAATTTGCCCTATCAAATACACATACTATGGGGATAATACGCCTACAAAACATTCGTGTTTTTACCAATCATGGTTGCCTGGAAGAAGAAGCTAAAATCGGGTCCGACTATCGGGTAGATTTAGAAATAGAAGCTGATTTAAGCACCTCCACCCATACCGACGATTTGCCTGACACAGTCGATTATGTACATCTGAACGCGATCGTAAAAGAAGAAATGGCAATTCGTTCAAAATTACTCGAGCACGTAGCTCAACGCATCATCAACCGGGTTTTCTCGGAAATAAAAATGGTTAATATAATTCGTGTGGAAGTATCCAAAATCAATCCGCCCATCGGAGGCGATGTAGAAATGGTTACTATCGCATTGGAAGAGCATAGAACATAATTCAGCAAAAATGTTTTTGAAATATAAATAAAAATAGTAGCTTTGCTGTCCGATTGAACCGGCATCTTGGCCGAGTGGCTAGGCAGAGGTCTGCAAAACCTCGTACAGCGGTTCGAATCCGCTAGATGCCTCCAAAAACCTTCTGAAAATTCAGAAGGTTTTTTTGTTATATTTACATTCTAAATTTTTTACAATGAAATACCTATACTCATTTTTAGTAGTATTTTTTATACAAATATCTTTTGCTCAGGACGTTACTTTCAGGATTGCCTTTGAACCAAATTCAAAAGTTCGCCACCAAGTCGATGATTTACTGACCAATTACAATGCACAAACAACCTATTCTTTTGCCTTTACGGAAGAGCGTTTACAGGAAATGGAAAAGCAAGCCGTCAAAATCAGCGGTAGTGCCGAATCAATCCAAAATATCCGAAACACATTTGATATACAGATACACAACCTAACCAAAGAAGAAGAAACCAAATTACTCCGGCAAATACAAAACCTTCCGGGCGTGAGATATTGTGAAAAAGTAAACCAAAAAATTATTCCGCCACCGTATGATATTGCTCCGGAGACACCTGATTACACCGACAGTCAGATTTATATTTACGAAAACCCGGGAGTGAACATGGAATATGCGTGGAATCTTGGATATACCGGGCAGAATATCAAAGTAAAAAATGTAGAACTCGGTTTTAATTCATCTCACGAAGAATTTAATGATTCGCCACACATTCGGTTTGCCGAGGATTATACCCCGGTAAGTTATGAGGATTACTGGGAGCACGGAACCGGAACATTCGGCGTGATTGCCGGACACAACGGAGAATATGGCGTGACCGGATTGGCTCATGATATTGAAGAAGCGGTTTTGTTTTCGGAATACACGTATGAGTATGGCTACAACCGTGTGCAAGCTATTTCTTTGGCAATTCAAAACAGTACTCCCGGAGAAATTATTATATACGAACTGCAAACCGGCGGTGCAGGCTGGACGGAAGACGACCCGAAATATGTCACAGCCGAATATGAATACAGCGTTTGGGATTTGACGAAAGCAGCCACAGATACCGGAATTGTCATCGTTGCCGCAGCCGGAAACGGAAACCAGAACTTGGACGCTCCACAGTATGCCAATTATATGCAACGCGGACACAGCGGGGCGATTATTGTCGGGGCAGGAAGCCCGGATTTGCAACATTCGAGAGCTTATTTCAGCACCTATGGTTCCAGAGTTGATTTGCAAGGTTGGGGCTGGAATGTGCTCAGCACAGGATATGGCGATTTCGCCAAAATCGGAAATGATATGAATCAGGCTTATACGATGTTTAGCGGAACTAGTTCGGCAACGCCTATTGTTGCGTCTTGTGCTGCGGTTTTGCAATCATACTATTTCGACCACACCGGCGAATATCTTACGGGAATGCAGATTGCCGATATTCTCAAAGACTCAGGCATACCTCAATCTACGGGCGATAACGGCAACATCGGTCCTTTGCCTAATATGGAAGCCGCTATGGCGATAGCATTAAGCAACGAAAACACACCTATTCAAAAAAGATTCCGCATATATCCGAATCCTTTTGAAAATCAGGTTTATGTTGAAACTGTTTCTTCTTCTGAACCGGCAAAAATGAGATTATTTGACATCAGCGGAAAATTAATAGATCAACGACATTTTACCGAAAAAACAGAACTGAACACCGCTCATTTATCTGCCGGAATTTACTTTATGGAAATAATCAGTCAAGACAAAACCGAAACTTTTAAGTTGGTAAAAAGTAATTAGTTGATTAGGCAAGAGGCAAAAGCCATTAGCAGTCACAATCGTTACTTCGTCACCTCGTTACTCTATCACAGTTATAAAAACTTGATGATTAGGCAATAGCCAAAAGCCATTAGCAGTCACAATCGTCACTCCGTCACTTCGTTACTTCGTCACAGTTATAAACCTTGATGATTATCTCTTTGACTTTTCATAAACAACCGAAGTTCGTCCCATGAAATGTTGTCGTCATTTACCGCATTTCTGAGGGCTGACAAGTCAGAAATTTCGTTTTGGTCATAGGCGATTTGCATTTTGCTAATCAAATCGGACGGTAACAAATCATTGATATCAACCTTTCCGGCTTCGACGAGTTTGGACAAATGTCCGTAAATCGTACCTTCTGTGAGCTTGCGTTCACGAGCGATTTCGGCAATGCTGAGTTTTTGCGACCATAGTTCAAACGTGATGTCTATCGTTGGTTTTTTGTCCTTTTTAGGCTTTTTCTTCGGCTGGTCTTCTTCATAAATATCATCTTCAAAATGCAAATGATTTTTAGTGATAATCTGCTTAATTTCAACCAGATGATTCAGCCTGATTTGAGCTTTATCTGCAGAATATAACGTAGTTTTGTCAATCGTTTGATTTTCTGATAAAGCCTTCAACCATTGGTTAATTTTGTCCAAACGCAGCATAATATCCAGCATTTCGCTGTCCAGCTCACTCAAATCTTCTGCCAAGGCTTTCATTCCTTTTTGCCTTTTGCTGAGTTCGAGGTTGTGCAATAATTCAAAATACAAAGCGTCCCAACGCGGGAAAAAATATTCGTATGCCTTAAAAACCCGTTGCTGAAAATAATCCATCGCCTGCGGATTTTCGGCAAATTTAATTTTTAACTGCTTAACGAATTTAGCTCCGTTTGAAACCAAATCAGCGATAGACTCATATTGTTTCTGAGCCCAAACCGCATACTGTTTTTTTTTGTCTGAGCCGCCGCTGAACTGCAAATCGTCCAAAAATTTTTTCCAGTGTAGCTGAAAATCTTTCCATGTGAATGAATTAAGTAAATTCTCGTAAAGATATTGAGCTGCGGAATGATTAAAATATTGTTCAAGCTGTTGTTCATCAGGTTTGTTTTTGGCATAATCAGCCACTTCCCTATTCGGAATTAGTAAAGAATTGTTGATGTTGTCAAGCAAAATAAGTCCATTTAACGAACGAAGCCGCGACAAAGCCACATAGAGCTGTCCGGAAGCAAAAACCTGCTTTAAATCAATCGCTGCACGGTCAAATGTAAGCCCTTGAGATTTGTGCACTGTGATTGCCCAAGCCAGCCTGAGCGGATATTGCGTGAAAGTTCCTAATATTTTTTCTTCAATCTCTTTGGTGTTTTTGTTAACCGAATAACGGATATTCTGCCATTCATATTTATCCACTTCGATAATTTCATTGTCTTCCGGAAACCTCACTTTGATTTCGGAGGGGTTAATTTCATGAACGACACCGATTTTTCCGTTGTAATATTTCTTTTCAAACGAAATATCATTTTTGATAAACATCACTTTTGCTCCTTTTTTCAACCTCAACTGGTGTTCCATCGGGTATAATCTTTCCGGAAAATCCTCTACGGTTTCTGCCTCAAACACATATTCTTTTTCCTCAATAGCGGCTAATGCTTCGTTGTTAATTTTGTCGGCTTTGTGGTTATGCGTGGTCAGCACAAGTGTATCTTTGTTTTTGCGGATATCAAATTTCGGATTGACGTATTTTTGTAATATACTCAAATGCTTATTGTTAATCCTGTTTTCCCGAATGGCGTTCAAAATATCCAGAAATTCATGGTCGGTTTGCCGGAAAACCTTGTCCAATTCGATATAAACAGGTGGATAATCTTGCAAAACTTTGGCGTGGAAAAAATAAATTCCCTGATAAAATTGTTGCAGAACGTTCCATTCTTCTGATTTGACAACAGGCGGAAGCTGCAATAAATCGCCAATAAAAATCAACTGTACACCGCCAAAAGGCAGATTATTTCTGCGAATAACCCGTAACATGAAATCCATAGCATCCAACACATCGGCACGCAACATACTCACTTCGTCCACAATCAATAATTCGAGTGATTGAATCAGCCTTTTTCTTTCACTCCGGATTTTGAAATGTTTTCTTAGCGAGCGTCTGTTTTCCGTACGTACATGAGTGGAAATAAAATCATCATCAGGTACAAAGGTGGCAAAAGGCAGTAAAAACAACGAATGAATGGTCACACCTTTGGCGTTGAGTGCAGCAATACCCGTTGGTGCAACAACTGCCACGTTTTTGTGTGTGGAAGCTACGAGTTCTCTGAGCAAAGTGGTTTTGCCTGTACCGGCTTTTCCGGTCAGGAATATCGATTGATTGGTTTGATTAGCGTATCGAAGTACCCAATCAGCCTCGGTGGAAATCTGATTCATGCCGTGAATTTAGCAAAAATTTCATAAAAAAACCTGTAAGATTCCAGGAAACTTACAGGTCAGAAATAGGTTTTCAAAAAAGGTTCTTTACTTTTTGGTTTCCTCTGTCTTTTCTTCAGATTTTGCTTCTTCAGCCGGTACTTCAGCCTTTTTACCATAAGCCTCGTTCATCAATTTGATGATTTCGTCGGTAATATCATATTCGTCTTTGGCAAATAATACCGTGGCAGCATCGCCTGTCCCGTAGATATAATCATAGCCTTTTTCAGCTCCGTAAGTTTTGATAAAATCTTTCATTTTAGTCACCAAACTATCGCGTTCAACAGCTCCTTCTTCTTGAAATTTCTTCATGTAGTTTTGCTCTTTTTGCAACAAAGTTTGCTGGCGACGGGTCAATTCAGCTTCTCTTTGTTGAGCCCACTGCATTCCTTTTGACTGGGCGTTTCTCTGCAAATCTTCCACATCACGCTGAAATTTTTTCATGTCGCTTTCCAATTCGTTTTGCATACGCTCGGACATCGCCTGATATTTGGTTTCAAAATCTTTCGACTCTTCATACTCTTTCATCAAACGCTCGGTATCGATATAAGCGGTTTTTGCGTCAGCTTTATTTTCTTGCTGAGGATTTTCTGAATTCGTATTGTTATTGTCACATGATACAAATGCCACACCCAAAGCGGCAACGATAAAAAATTGTCTTAATTTCATTCCTTTTTAATTTTGGTGTAAAAGTAATATTTTTTTTAAAACTTCTGAGTTTAACTTTAATTAGTGTTTGTTTAATGTTTCAGGTTTATTTTGTTTCAAGTTGGAATTTCATGTTTATAATTATTCCGTTTTTCAGTACTCAATCTAACTTTTGAATTTTCCCATATAGACTTTAAACAATCACTTATAACATATATTTATACTCAATCCATTTTTGATAAGAAATATTGATTAAAATCTGTTTTCATAAATTCGATTTAAGGCTTTAAAATAAATTTCGCTACCAAGAATGCTTTTTTACGTCAAAAAAACGCTTAAATCTTTTTAATTTGATTTTTGCAGTAAATAAATGTGCGAAGAATACTGTTTTGTACGTTTTGCTTTCCAATTTGACAAAAAACCGATGCGAAAAGCATTCAAGATATTTTTACGACCGGTTTTATATTCTTCTGACAGCAGTGACACATAATAACTGTCAAAATACATCGGATTCGTATGTATTAAATTGAACCCATAAGGCTGACTTAATTTTTGAATGCTAGTTTGACTAAAATGCCAAAGATGTCTGGGCACGTCCCAAGCTGCCCAAGACTCTTTATAATAAGTTGCATCGTAAGATTTGAAATTCGGGACAGCAATCACAAGCAAACCGTCATCGTTCAATTTTTCTTTGAAGAAGGAAAAATAAGTGTCTAAATCCGGAACGTGTTCCAAGACATGCCAAAGCGTAATGACATCAAATTTTTCATTTTCCACCTGAGATAAATCATCAACCACATTCAGATTTTTTTGCGTAGCTCTTTTTCGTGCCTCCAGATTCGGCTCTACTCCTACTCCATGACATCGGTTTTTTTCGATACCATATTTTAAAAAATCACCCGTTCCGCAACCGATATCCAAAACCGATAATTCTGATTTGTGATGAAATTTTCGAATCAGATTCCACTTGGTTTTAATCGTATGTCGTTTTACTTTTTGATAGATTTTTTCAAACCAATTCCGTTTGCCGTCGGTATGTGAAATGTAATTTTCAGATTTATAATACGACCCAAGATGTTCCCAGTCAGAAAAACAAGTTTGATACAATTCATTTTCCGCATCAAATTTCAATTCGAAATCTTTGCGGGAAACGCTGTAATCTTTAATGATTTTGTTTCTCATATTTAGTATAGTTTCACGTGGAACATTTTTAATTATCAGATTTCAGCTCACAGATTTAATCTATCCGTATTTCCTGCAAGGTATTTGAAATCTTACAAATTAAACAACTTTAAACTTTAAACTAAAAATCATCTCCCCATATGAATCAGCAGAATCGAAATATCCGATGGCGAAACACCACTGATTCTCGATGCTTGAGAAATAGTTTCCGGTCTGATTTTTTTAAATTTTTCTCTGGATTCATACGATAAGGATTTCACTTTGTCGTAATCAAAATTATCAGGAATTTTTACATCTTCCAAACGATTTAGCTTTTCCGCATTATTGATTTCTTTTTCAATATATCCGGAATATTTAAGTTGAATATATACCTGCTCGATTATCTCATCGTCAAGTTGATTTCCGTCCAAATATTGTTTAACATCTTTGAATTGTAATATATCATTTAAGTCTAATTGCGGGCGAGAAAAAACCTTAAACATTTTGTCTGCCTGTTTCATCGGCAATGAATTTTTTTCTTCTAAAACAGGATTAGCTTCTTCTGGTTTAACCGATGTCTCTTTAAAAAAAGAAAGCATTTTTTCCGTTTCATTTTTCTTCTCTTCCATTCTTCTTAGGCGGTTTTCGGACGCCAATCCCATACGATAGGATTTTTCCGTTAGCCTAAAATCGGCATTATCCTGACGCAAAAGCGTTCTATATTCTGCCCGAGAAGTAAACATTCTATAAGGCTCTTCGGTTCCTTTGGTAATCAAATCGTCAATCAAAACACCGATATAGGCTTCGTTTCTGCGAAGGATAAGCGGTTCTTTTTCCCGCACTTTCAAAGCCGCATTAATTCCTGCCATTAACCCTTGGGCTGCCGCTTCTTCATAGCCTGTTGTTCCGTTGATCTGCCCGGCAAAAAACAAGTTATCAATCAACTTTGTTTCCAACGTATGTTTCAATTGTGTAGGCGGAAAATAGTCATACTCTATAGCATAACCTGGACGGAAAAATTTAGCTTTTTCAAATCCGGCAATCTGACGGATAGCTTTTGCCTGGACATCTTCTGGTAGCGAAGTTGAAAATCCGTTTACATACACTTCAACGGTATCCCAACCTTCAGGTTCAACAAAAATCTGGTGACGTTGTTTGTCTGCAAAACGGTTGATTTTATCTTCGATTGACGGACAATATCTCGGTCCGACACTTTTGATTCTTCCGGTAAACATCGGTGAGCGGTCAAAGCCTTCACGCAACAAATCGTGAACCTCCGGCGAAGTATAAGTCATGAAACAAGAACGCTGTTTTTGTAACGGTTTTGTTTCGTCAGAATAAGAAAACTTTGCCGGATTTTCATCTCCGGGTTGTTCTTCCATCTTGGAATAATCAAGGCTTCTTCCATCGATTCTTGGTGGTGTTCCGGTTTTCATTCTTCCTGCGTCAAAACCTAAATTCACCAAATCTTCAGTAATCCCAAAAGCAGATTTTTCACCTGCCCTACCACCGCCAAATTGTTTTTCTCCGATATGAATTAATCCATTTAGGAAAGTGCCGTTGGTTAGAATTACGGTTTTAGAAAACACTTCTAATCCAAGTTGAGTTTTCACGCCAATGATTTTATCTCCTTGGATGATTAAGCCAGAAACCATGTCTTGGTAAAAATCCAAATTAGGCGTTTGTTCCAACATCAACCGCCAAGTTTCGGCAAAACGCATTCTATCTGATTGTGCTCTTGGCGACCACATCGCTGGCCCTTTTGACATATTCAACATTCGGAATTGGATAGCAGTTTTGTCGGTTACAATTCCTGAATATCCTCCCATTGCATCAATTTCTCGAACGATTTGTCCTTTTGCTATTCCACCCATTGCCGGATTACAACTCATCTGTGCAATGTTCTGCAAGCTCATTGTAATCAACAAGGTTTTCATACCCATATTGGCTGCTGCAGCTGCAGCTTCTGAACCAGCATGTCCTCCTCCTACCACTACCACATCATATCTGTCTTGAAACATTTTTCCTAATTTTTAAAATAATAAAATCAATATGTTGTTCCACGTGGAACATCGAAACTTAAATATAAAAACTTATATTGAAACTATAAATGTTCCACGTGGAACATTTTTATTTTCTCGTCTTCTTTTTCTCTCATCAGTTTTTCATCAACATCAGATTTATCTTTGTAGCCACAATAATGTAAAACACCATGCGACATTACCCGAAGCAATTCCTGATGAAAATTTATACCTAATTCATCTGCATTTTCCCGCACTCTTTCAACAGAAATGAAAATATCGCCGGAAATAGTGTTACCATCGGTATAATCAAAACTTATAATATCAGTTAATGTATTGTGATTCAAATAATTAATATTGATATTATACAGATAATCATCGTCGCAGAAGATATAATTAATCTCTCCAACTATTTTTCCTTCAGATTCAACCACAGAACGAATCCAATTGGCATAATTGGTTTCCGTTTTAAGGGCAAAATCAGTTTCATAATGAAATAAAATCATTGTTATTGGTTTTCGTTGCAAAAGTACAACCTTTCTGATAAATACGAATCTACATATTATTCAATAAAATAAATACTCAGTGGTTTTCTCAAATTATATTGTGAAGACATTACCTCGCCGTAAGCACCCGCAGTACGAACAGCAATGATATTACCTCTGCTCAGTTTTTGTAAAAAAATATCTTTACCAAAACAATCGCTGCTTTCACAAATAGGTCCAACAATATCATATTTATATGTTTCACCAGAACTATTATTTAAATTTTGTATAGTATGAGAAGCCTGATACAAAGCTGGGCGGATTAACTCTGTCATACCTGCATCAAGAATGGCAAAATTCTTACTGAGTCCGTTTTTAATATAAAGCACCCTCGATAAAAGACTTCCGCACTGAGCAACCAAAGACCTTCCTAATTCAAAATGTATTTTTTGATTAGATAATGGCTCCAAAAAACGATGGAAAATACCAAAGAATTCCTCAAAATTTTTCCCGGGAACACTGTCAGGTTGATTGTAATCAACACCTAATCCACCACCTAAATTCAATATTTCAGGTATAAATCCTCTTTCAGAAAACCAACGATTCCATTCATTAACTTTCAAACATAGATTTTTAAAAACGGTTAAATCAGTAATTTGAGAACCAACATGAAAATGAAGTCCGACAAATTTTAAATGTTCATTGGAAGTAATAATTTCTAAAGCAGTACTGATTTCGTGTGAAAAAATACCAAACTTATTTTCTTGTAATCCGGTGGTAATGTAATGATGTGTTTGAGCATCGACATCAGGATTAATCCGCAAAGCAATTCTGGCGTTTTTATTCAATAGTTTTGCCCATTCTCCTATTACTTGTAGTTCATGAACCGATTCAACGTTAAAAGCTAAAATATGGCTATTTAAAGCTAAAACTATTTCCTCGTCTGTTTTACCTACACCTGCAAAAAAGATTTCATCATTTGAAAATCCTGAAGAAATTGCCAGCTCTATTTCACGACCGCTTACACAATCTGCACCAAATCCAAAGGATTGAACAGTATCTAAGATACGATTATTATTATTTGCTTTAATAGCATAATGTATATGATAGCCATATCTATCAGCAGCTGATTTGGCTTTTATCAAATTTTCTCTCAAATTGGGCAAATCATAAATATATGCCGGTGTTTCAATATTGTTTTGTAAGACAAAGTTATTTAAATGCATAGTATTGAATAAAATTAAAACAGTCGATTATGTAAGGCTCTTAGTGCTTCTACTTTTTGATTATCAGGTATCAGCAAAGAAATATTGTAATTGCTGCCACCATACGAAATCATACGAATGGGCAAATGTTTAAGTGCATCTAAAACAATACAAACATGACCATGAGTATCTGAACGAAAATCTCCAACTACACAAACAATCGTTTGATTTACATTGATTGAGATATCTCCGTAATGACTAAGTTCTTTCGTTATTTCATCTAAATTGTTATTATTATCAATAGTTAATGAAACAGCTACTTCGGAAGTAGTAATCATATCAATCGGCGTTTTGTATCGTTCGAAAACTTCAAAAATTTTGCGTAAAAATCCGTAGGTCATTAACATTCTGGAAGATTTAATCCGGATAGCCGTAATACCGTCCTTCGCGGCTACAGCCACAATCACTTTTTCAGGAATTTCAGAATTGGTTATCAATGTGCCGTTAACACTGGGATTTAAAGTATTGAGTAACCTGACCGGTATATTATTTTTTTGAGCCGGATATATGCTTTGAGGATGCAGAATTTTAGCTCCAAAATACGCTAACTCCGCTGCCTGATTAAAACTTAAAAAACGAATTGGTTTCGTTTCATTAACAAACCTCGGATCATTATTATGTAAGCCGTCTATGTCTGTCCAAATCTGAATTTCATCTGCGTTAACAGCAGCACCGATCAGAGAGGCTGAATAATCACTTCCTCCTCTTCTTAAATTATCTTCTTGTCCGAAAGCATTCCGGCAAATATATCCCTGCGTGATGAACAAAACCTCGTCTGCGTGAGCATTCAATAATGTATTTAGATTTGCTTTTATATAATCATATTCGGGTTCGCCATCTTCATTAATTCTCATGAAATCAAACGCCGATAGTAATACCGACTTCACTCCTATTTCTTGTAAATAAAGCTGAAATAAAAAAGTAGAAATCAATTCGCCCTGAGCCAAAATCACTTTTTCTTCTGCCGAAGTAAATAAATCATTAGCAAAGCCCTTTAGCAAATCAAAGTGTTTTTTTACGACCTCTTGTGCAGATTGTTTTAGATTTTGTGCAGTAAAAAGTTCTTCGATAAAAGCATTATAAAACTGATGTAGCGAGTTAATTTGCCGTATGGCTTCTTCCTTTTCCTCGTTTTTAAAACTTTCTGCAACAGAAATCAGGCTATTTGTTGTGCCCGAAACTGCCGATAATACTATCATTTTTTTACCTGCCGATTGTGAGCTGATAATTTCATAAAGTTTTTTAATACGATTAGGATCTCCTACCGATGTTCCTCCAAATTTTAATACTTTCATATAAGTTATTTTAATTAAATATTAGCAAAAAAAAAGGCTTGTCGTGATTGACAAGCCTTTTTGTATATTGATTAAGTACAAAGAGATATTGCTCACGACCTATGGCGTAAGTAAGATTTCTTTTGCTTTTTTATGTTATAAATTTCTATCATCTGATATTAAAATCAGGCAAATATAAGAATATAAATTTTTATGTTATAAAATTTATCTGTTTTTTTTAAAACTTCTTCCGATGGGTAATTTTAATCATTGCTCAAGAAAACAATTTTTGGTAATCGTCTTTACCAATACTGATAAAGAGTCAATTCTGATTAGCCTATTTTTATTGGTTTAAAAATTAGCCACGAATTGCATAAGATTATTGCAGAACAAAAAATCTATGTAATCTGTGGCAAAATCATAAAAGTAGAATTTTCATCCAAGAAAGATATCAACATCTATTTATTTAAATAAGAAAATTAATTTTTAAAAAATAAAATATTCTTCTACTATTATGCTTGTTGATTTGTGGTATATCTTTTTTTAAAAACAGTTTGTTTTTTCACTTTTTAATATTTATCAACCTTTAAGAATTTTCTAACAGGCTGAAAATTAAACAAAACTTTATACTTATTCACAATGTTGATGAATACTTAAACTGTTTTTTGTCAATGAATACAAGTGTGAATAACTGTTAATAACCGGTTGAAATATCTTAATAATTACCTAACATATTTTTACAGATTTCACTTGCAGATTTCACTTCAATTCTTGTATTGAAAATTATTCTCAAATAAGCAAAATTACTTTTTCTGATTTGTTTTTATTTATCAACAATTTAATCAAATTGTTAAGTGATTGTAAACCAACATATCTCTGAAAATTATTAACATTCGTATTGAAAAGTGCTGATAAACCAACTAATTCAGTATAGTATTGATTTTATTTACAACCGTTTCGGGAGTAATAGTTCGCATAACGTCTTCATAACCTATTACTTGCTTTTTTCCGTAAACCGAAGTAGGTATCATCGGGTATTTTTCTCTGTCAGAAGTAATACAATTTGCTTGAGGTTGGTTAAATGGTGCAAAGCCGGTGTAAGGGTGTGTTTGCCCCCAAAGCGTAACAACCGGAACTCCATACATCGCTGCAATATGAGCATTTCCGGAGTCCATTGAAAGCATAATATCCAAATGACGGATTAATAGCAGCTCATCGTTGAAAGACAACTTACCCGCAACTACAACAACGTTTTCTATATTTTGTTGAAGCTCAAGGAGCTTTTTCAGCTCTTCTCCTCCCCCACCGAAAAGGAAAATTTTATAAGTAGTATTCTGGCTGAGTTCCCGAATTACTTTAGCCATTAAATCCTGTGGATACACTTTGGTTTGATATTGGGCAAACGGAGCAATTCCAACCCATTTTTTATTTTCTTTTTTTCCGGTTATTGAGAAAATAGTAGCATTTAGTTCTTTTTGGAAACTTTCCGGTTGATTATTTAATTCGATGGGATAACCTAATTTTGCTAACGTATCGGCATGGCGTTCAAAAACTGTTTTAATAGGTTCAAAAATTTTATTTTCACTTCGTGTCAATGCCTTTCGGGCTTCTCTGCCCTTGTCGGTATAAGCCGTTTTGATTCCGGATAAGCGGAAAAACGTACAAAGAATCTTTGAGCGTAAAACATTATGAAAATCAGCTACGGCATCGATATTCAGTTTTTTTAAATCCTGATATAACCGATAAATTCCGCCAAAACCCTTGTAAGTATTTTTTACATCGACAGCAAAAAATTCAACACGAGGAATATCCTCAAAAAAAGGTTGAAAAAAAGGTCTGGAAACGACCGTGACTTTTACATCTGGATATTGATTAATCAACGCCCGGACAACCGGAACTGTCATCGCTACATCGCCCATAGCGGAAAGCCGGATAATTAGCAAATTTTTCATTGCTGTAAATAATTGAGTAGTGATACCGAAAAGGCGATGAATCTGTCGTAAGCCAGACCTAAAGTCAGTAACGGAATAATAATCAGAACCAGAATAAAATAGTAATACATTCTTGATTCAGATTGATTCGTTAATGAAACGAAACCATATATCAGCAAATAATACAGACTCAACATTCCCAACGGAATGAGCATTACGCGGGCATACGGATTAAAAAATGACCATATCAATACGCCTACAATCAAAATAAGAATTGTAAACAGTAGTACGGCAAGTAATTTTTTGCTTTTTTGCATCAGCTAAATGTTTAACCCGCTACTTTTTCTGATTATACAACACTGGATTCAGCTCTTCGTCGTTGTACATTTTCATTTGTTTATACACTTTCATGTATTTTTCTCCGGTTTCGATATCGTTTAGCAAATCGTCGATAGATGTAGTCAAATCTTGCCGTTGTTCCAGCAAAATGTTTAGTTTTTTCTCACATGCCAGTTTGTGTTCTGGCGATGCGTCAATGCGTTCTACTTCTTCGTTCATGTGATATATTTTCAATGCGAGAATCGACAAACGGTCAATCGCCCAAGCCGGACTTTCGGTATTAATTTTCGCATGAGGTTTCACAGAAACATCTTTGTATTTATCTAAAAAATAACTGTCTATGTATTCCACCACATCAGTTCGATGTTGATTGGAAGCATCAATTTTTCTTTTCAGTTCCAGGGCAGAAACCGGATCGATATTCGGGTCTCTGATGATATCTTCATAATGCCATTGCACGGTATCAATCCAGTTTTTCAGATACAAAAGATGCTCGATTTTATCTTTTTCAAACGGATTATTAATCGGTTGGTTAACATCATCATACTGATGATAATCTTTGATGCTTTGTTCGAATATTTCGTAAGCTGATTTAGAAAACATAAAAAGTATTTTTTACAAATATATTTAAAATTTTACCTCCCTTGAAGAATTAAAGGAATTTGAAGTATAAAAATCACTAAACTGATGATTAAAATACCTACCAGCACGGTTTCTTTTATCCATATTTTAGGCAATCGTTCGACATAATTTGCTCCTAATACCGCCAACGGAAAAAAGCAAAATACCAACAAACCATTGTTTTTGTCGTCGCTCAACACATAAATTCCTGCTCCAATCAAAAAACACAGTAAAATCTTGTAATAATTATGATGTTCGCTCAACGGAATATTTCTGATAGTCATGATTTTAGCAAAAAAGAACAAGCAAGCTACCGAACTGAATACCGCCAAAGCAATATTCTGATAAGTATTTTCAAAATAAGAAAAATTAAAATCGGTCGTAAAATGTTCTTCCCAGAAACCGAAAAAAGAAAATCCGGCAAACAGGCTGTAGGTATAAAATATTGTAGATACTGCCACCGCCGAAACTACTGGAATCAACCAGTTTTTGTAATCATTGGAACGATACCAGACAATACAGAAAAAGAGCAAAACCAGATACAAAATGCACCACGGTTCAAAAATAACAGCGATAAAAATCCATAACGAAGCATCAAAAATTTTCAGTTTCAGCTGAACCAGCGAACTCATCGAAAATACCCGCCGGATTGCCAGTAACGCAAAAAAATTCGCCAAAATCGCTGAAGAATTATTAAAAAATGTCTGAAAAAGTATCAAAAAACAGGTATAGAAAAACAAAGCGTACATGTTTTGCTCTGATAATTTGTTTTTGTAGATGATAAATTGCACCAACAGCACAGATACCACCACCAACAGAGACAATGATACCATCTTTAGCCAACCTAAAAGCGTATGAGTAAAATCAGGTTCTACGCTCAAATCTATGGCATATACCACCAACAACAGCAAAGCTATAGCTACATAGCTGATGGGTTTGTTTTTTTCAAACAGTGCGTTTAATACCAAAAGTCAAATTAATTAGTTAACAAACAATTTTTTCAGTAAAATTATTTACTTTTGTAGCAAAGTTATATTTTTACTGTAAATAAAGAAGTATTTAAAACAACAATATTATGTGGAGATCATTTTTTGAAGCTATCGGAGATTTTTTTGCACATGTTCTAATGGCACCGATGAATTGGTTGGCTGATTTAGAATTGCTGAATTGGTGGGGAGCTAACACAATTAACTGGATTTTTGTTATCATTTGTGCTATAGCATTTTGTTATTGGCTGAAACAATTACGTATTTTCGCCAAAAACAATGAAGATGAACAAGACACTACTGCTCATTCTTTTCTAAAATAGTTTTGCGTTAAATTTATATAATCATAGACTTTTGAATAATCCCAAAAGTCTATTTTATTTTACATAATGAAAAAAAAACTACTTCTATTAATACTAATAGTTTCACAATCATTTTCTGTTGACGCACAAGAACAAGAAATATTTGAGGTAGAAAAATCTATTAATCAAATTCAATTAGGACCTGGATTATGGTTTAGTAATGAGACTTTGATCGGTATTAATTCTACATTGCGAACTGAAATCGGCGTGGAATTGTCAGCCATTATGGATAACGAAAACAATTACGCCTATTTTTTTACACCTGCTATTAGTTTGGAACCAAGAAATTATTATAATATTCAAAAACGTGGGGAAAAAGGAAAAGTAACAGAAGGAAATAGTGCGAATTATTTTTCACTAAAAGGGACGTTTTATCCAAATATGTTTACCCTACCAAAACATGATGAAATATATGTGCCAAATCAATTAAAAATAATACCGATGTGGGGTATTCGTAGGGATTTCAATCGGCTTAATTTTGAATTTGGTGCAGGAGTTGGAGGAATTTACGTTTTTAAAAAACCAATTTGGAGAGACTATCGTAATAACTCAAGATTTAACATCACTTTTGATCTTCACGCGAGAATTGGTTACAGATTTTAATAAAAATAAATTACCTTGTAGAATACTTATTTTACAAGGTAATTTGATTTTATAATTTTTACTATTCTATAAGTCGAAGCCTAAATCAGTTCGGAAATACTGTTTGTCAAAATGAATTTTTTCAATAGATTGATAAGATTTTTCTAATGCTTCTTTAAAATCCTTTCCATAAGATGTAACAGCCAGTACACGCCCGCCGTTAGTTAAAATTTCATCGTTTTTGAGCGTTGTTCCGGCATGAAAAACAATCGAATCTTTGACCATTTCGATACCAGTAATTACTTTACCTTTTTCATAATCCTCTGGGTATCCACCTGAAACCATCATTACTGTTGTGGCTGATCTTTCATCTATTTCCAACTTTTTTTCACTCAATTTTTCTTCGGCAATAGCTTCAAAAATATCTACCAAATCCGATTTTAACCTTGGCAAAACCACCTCGGTTTCCGGGTCACCCATACGCACGTTATATTCGATAACATAAGGCTCCTCTCCTACTTTCATCAGTCCGATAAACACAAAACCTTTGTATTCCAAACCGTCTTTGGCAAAGCCTTCGATAGTTGGTTTCACAACTTTTTCTTCCACTTTATCCAAAAATTCTTGGGTAGCAAAAGGCACTGGCGAAATCGCTCCCATACCGCCTGTATTCAAGCCTGTATCGCCTTCTCCTATTCGTTTGTAGTCTTTCGCCGTCGGTAATATTTTATATGATTTTCCATCGGTTAACACAAAGCAACTCAGCTCAATACCTGACAAAAATTCTTCAATAACCACCTTGTTGGATGCTTGACCAAATTTGGCATTCAGCAACATATTTCTCAATTCGGTTTGGGCTTCTTCGAGATTATCAATAATAAGCACGCCTTTTCCTGCAGCCAATCCATCAGCTTTTAAAACATACGGAGGTTGCAATGAAGCCAAAAATTCGCAGCCTTGCTCAGTAGTTTCAGCCGTAAAACTGGCATATTTTGCTGTCGGAACACCATGTCGAATCATAAATTCTTTGGCAAATTCTTTGCTTCCTTCCAATTGCGCAGCAGCTTTGGATGGACCAATAACCGGAATGTCTTTTAGTGCATCATGTTGCTGAAAAAAATCATAGATACCCAAAACCAAAGGATCTTCAGGCCCTACCACTACCATCTGAATTTCATGGGTCAAAACAGCAGTTTTTATCGCTTCGAAATCATTCACTGATATAGGTAAATTCACTGCAATTTGGGCTGTTCCGGCATTACCGGGAGCCACAAATAGCTTGTCGCATTTTGCACTTTGTTTCATCTTCCAGGCAAAGGTGTGTTCTCTCCCACCCGATCCTAATACTAAAATATTCATAACGCTGTGTTCAAATTTGATTACAAAAATACGTTTTTAAGCGGTAATATTTAAGTGAAGAAATAAATAACAGTAAATTACTTTGATAATTTTTATAAATTAGTCCGATAAAAAATAGAACACAATGACAAAAAATTTTACCGATTTAGCCTTAGCGATTTTACGCATAGGCTTTTCCGGAATGATGCTCACGCATGGCATTCCGAAGTTAAATATGTTGGCAGACCCATCGGCTTTTCCTGACCCGCTTGGTGTTAGTCCAACTATTTCATTGATTCTGACACTGATAGCTGAGGTGTTGGCTCCGATATTCATTATCATCGGATTCAAAACCAAATTAGCCGCAATTCCGGTGGCAATCACTATGTTTGTAGCAGCGTTTATCATTCATGGTAGCGACCCATGGTCAAAAAAAGAAATGGCATTGTTATATCTGATTGTATTTGTAGTAATTTTCCTGGCAGGACCGGGACGATATGCTATTGATAGCAGAAAAGGAAGGTAGGAATTAAATTTGTTTATTATAAAAAATGTACGTATTTTTGTACAAATTATAATACAATATCATGTTAATTGCAAGTGTTTCTGACTTCAGAAAAGACATAAAAACATATTTAGACCGCGTTGCCAAAAACTTTGAAACGCTAATCATAAACCGTGGAAAAGGCTCTGGAATTGTTGTAATGTCACTAGAAGAGTATAATTCTTTAATGGCAACAAATCATGAGCTTTCTTCTCGGGCAAATGAAAAACGTCTTGATGCCGCCATAGAAAAATTGAATACCCCAAAATCATTCGAGAAAAAATTAATCGAAGAATAAGATGAAGTACATTTTTGTGGACGAATCTTGGGAGGATTATTTGTACTGGCAAAAAACGGATAAAAAGAAACTGAAAAGAATCAACGACTTGTTGAAAGATATTTCGAGAAACCCGTTTGACGAAATTGGAAAACCCGAACCGTTGAAACACAAATATTCGGGCTTTTGGTCACGCCGAATCGATGAAGAACATAGGCTGATTTACAAATATGAAGAAGGTCAGATTTTGATTGCCAAATGTAGATTTCATTATGATTAATAATTGTATTAGTGTAAAAAGGAATTGATATACGGAACATTTCATATTTCTCAACAATAATTTTCGGATTATCATTAACTTCGTCCGATAATTCAGCGATATGGACGTGACACAATATATCCAGAAGCAACTTCAGCTTCCGGAAAAAAGCATAAATAATACCTTACAACTTCTTAATGAGGACTGTACAATTCCGTTTATTGCCCGATACCGGAAAGATTTTACCGGGAATCTGGACGAAGTGGCGATCGAAAAGATTGCCCGGGCAAATGAACTGTATCTGCAAATTCAAAAAAGAAAAGAAAGCATTTTATCGTCAATAGATGAACAAAACGCTCTGACCGACGATTTAAAAAGTAAAATAGAACAGTCCTACGATTTGACGGAGATTGAGGATTTGTATCTGCCGTATAAGAAAAAACGAAAAACACGAGCTGATAAGGCCAGGGAAAACGGTTTGGAACCGTTGGCAAAAATTATTATGGCTCAAAATACTGCTGATATTAACCAGTCTGCAGAAAGATTTGTCAATGAAAATATCTTCTCAACAGAAGATGCTTTGCAGGGAGCAAGAGATATCATCGCGGAATGGATAAACGAAAATGCTTATTTTCGTCAGGTACTTCGAAAAAAATTTCGTCAAGAGGCGGTTTTTACAGCCAAAGTAATTGCTACAAAAAAAGAAGAATTCGATGCCCAAAAGTATGCCCAATACTTTGATTGGCAGGAACCTTTGAGAAAAATGCCTGCTCATCGCTTGTTGGCAGCTTTGCGAGCTCATCAGGAAGGGTTTGTCCGCATTACTACCCAGATTGAGACCGACGATGCCATTGATTGGTTGTGTGAAAAACAAATCAAGCAATATCACACCGAAACAGCAGAACAAATCCGACAAGCAACGTCAGATGCATACAAACGCCTGCTTGCACCAAGTCTGGAAAACGAGGTGCTGGCAGAAGCAAAAGAAAGAGCCGACCGACAATCGATAGAAGTGTTTTCGACCAATCTGAGTCAATTATTGTTGGCAGCTCCGTTGGGTGAAAAGCGCGTATTGGCGATTGACCCTGGATTCAAAACCGGTTGTAAAGTGGTGTGTTTGGACGAAAACGGACAACTGCTCTACAACGAAACCATTTTTCCACACTCGCCTCAACGAGAATCCTCGCAAGCGATGAAAAAAATACGCTCGATGGTTAATGCTTACAAAACAGAAGCCATTGCTATCGGAAACGGAACAGCATCACGAGAAACAGAAGCGTTTGTCAAAAAAATAGCTTTTGACCGTGATGTGCAGGTGTTTATGGTTAATGAGGCCGGAGCATCGGTTTATTCTGCCTCCAAGATTGCCCGTGAAGAATTTCCGAATTATGATGTTACGGTTCGCGGAGCGGTTTCTATCGGACGGCGATTGCAAGACCCGTTGGCAGAATTAGTAAAAATAGACCCGAAATCGATAGGAGTGGGGCAGTACCAGCACGATGTGGATCAGAAAATGCTACAACAGGCTTTGGATAATGTGGTCGTGCATGCGGTTAATTCGGTGGGCGTTAATTTGAATACAGCCAGCAAATCACTACTGAGTTATGTGTCGGGTATCGGAGAAAAATTGGCAGAAAATATCGTGGAATACCGCAAAGAAATTGGCCCTTTTGATAGTCGAAAAGAATTAAAAAAAGTACCGCGACTGGGCGAAAAAGCTTTTCAACAAGCGGCAGCGTTTGTCCGTATTCGTGACGGTAAACAACCCTTGGATAATTCTGCCGTACACCCGGAAGCCTATTCGGTGGTGGAAAAAATGGCAAAATTGATAAAAATTTCTGTTGATGAATTTATCGGTAATAAAACGCATATCGAATCTATTCGATTATCTGATTTTGTTAGCGAAACGATGGGCGAGTTGTATTTGCGAGATGTTTTACAAGAATTGCAAAAACCGGGCTTAGACCCGAGAAAATCAGCAAAAATTTTAGAATTTGACCCGAATATCAAAACGATTGATGATGTAACAGAAGGACAAATATTACCTGGTATCGTAAATAATATCACGCATTTTGGCTGTTTTGTTGATATAGGCATCAAAGAAAGTGGTTTGGTGCATATTTCGCAGCTCAAAGCCGGTTTTGTAAGCGATGTACACGAAGTGGTCAAATTGCATCAACACGTTCAGGTAAAGGTGCTGAGCGTGGACAAAGCAACTAAACGCATACAGTTGAGTATGGTTTTGTAGAGATTATTTCTTTTTGAGCTCTTCGAGCTCTCTTTCCAGCTTTTCGATATACTTTCTTTGTGTTTCCAATAAATGCTCAGGAACGGTGTAAACGTTGTTTGTGCCGTTATAGTTTCCGATAGCATTATCTTTAAAAATAACAATGTGTCCTTCATCAGATTCATAGATGTCCTCTACCGATGTTTCGAGAATTTGGGCTATTTTTTCCCATTCTTCATACGAAATCTTGGCATTACCTTTTTCCCGACGGTTGTAGTTGGATACGTCCATGTGGAGTTTCTCTGCTATTTGACTTTGCGAAAGGCCTTTTCGTTTGCGTGCTTCGATGAGTTTGATTTTTTCCATGAGTATTCCTACAAGTTGAATGTTGCGAAAATACGCAAAAAAATCGCAAGAGAATAATTTGTATGTTAAAAAATTAACGCCTTACTTGCAAGCGTTTTTCTTTTGTAATCAGATAATAGGCAAAAGATTAATGTAAAAAGAAAAAAATTACTAATTTTAAAAACAGAAAAAGAATGGTAAAAATTAAAAAGGTTGTTATGAAGCTATTGGGCTTATGTTTGCTATTGCTGGCGGTAGTCAGTTGCCAGCAAGACGATTTGCGTGATTATGAACCGGGTACAAAAGAGCATGAAAATATATCTTCGGGTACGGTACAAACAAAAATTTATAATCAACAACAGGTTGATGAAAAGTTCTCTCCGGAGCTTTTCAAGTCATCGAACGATGGTACAGGGAGAACCGTCTTTAGCAGCTCCGGTTATCAGATTAATACGGATTATATCAAATCGTTGGAATATGAGGATTTTCATGTGCTAACTTATTTGGTTGACTATGAAAATGACCCGGAACTATTTGTAAATTTGGTTTTTTACTCCTACGACTACAAAACATATTACCCGGGGATATTTAGATACGACATCAGAAAATCCGATTATAGGTATGATACCCAAATACCTAAAGACAAAATTAATTATATTCCTGTTAATCAAGGCGAAGATTATGGCAGAATATTAACAAATGCTAAAACTGTTTCAAGTGTTTCCTTAGGTGATTGTGGTGAGGCATATATTGAAGCTGTTCCTCACAAATGCATAGGAAACAAGCACTCCCCTGACGAAGCAGGATGTATATACGAAGGAAAACAAGGCGAAGAAGCGTTTTATTCTTTTCGAGTAGTGATAGACCTAACTGATTGCTTTGATGATGGAGGCGGCTCTGGTGGAGGCGGCGGTGGCGGTTCTACAGGAGGCAATCCTGGAGGCGGTGGCAACCCTGGCGGCGGAATAGGCGGCGGCGGTCTTCCTGGCGGGGGTAGCCCCGGAGGCGGTTCTCCCGGAGGCACACGACCTCACTTCCCTGTTAAAGGGGGGATTGAGCTGAATGATTATGTAATTATTTCAGACCCTAACATTGGAAACCCTAACCAAAACGTAAAAACCCTTAAAGCGATTTCGAGGGATTTAAAAACAGATTTGCAATTCTTTAAAGGTAAGCTAAATTTAAATAAAGAATTAGGAAAAGCATATCAGTTTGGAATGGTAAATGGAGTTTATAAGAAAATAGATGATGAAGATTTGCCTAATCCATCGGGGCAAAATAGAATGATTGATGCAAGTAAAGCTTCTTACCATATGAATGGTATTTTTCACACTCATTTTCACGGTTCTGGTGAAGAAGAATCGCTTATGCCACTTTTTACACACGCTGATTTATCAGCAGTATTCAGATTTGTGAATACATCATCACAATTAGCACCCGACCGTAAGCCTTCAGAGGCTTTTATGGGCGTGGTAAACGAGTATGGAGCTTATGTAGTAATGTTGCCCAATGATGTTACCCATGAGAATATTTCTGAAAGATACAGCGATTTTATAAGGACAAACGCCCAAAACAAAGTTTTTCCGGACCCAACTAAACCGAAGTGGGGAGATATGGGAACAGAACTTGAAAGAAAATACAAACGTATAAAACACTCGAATGCTATGTCGGATATTCAAAAAAAAGTAGCCCACGAGAAAGCTCTGTTGGAAATTATGAAGAAGTATAAATTAGATTTAAACCTTTATTTTTTGGACTCAAACGAAGGACAGTTTAATGGTTCTTGGCAAAAGGTTATGCTAAATAATGAAGAAGTACAATACACAACTATAAATTAAAACAATATGAAAAAGATATTTTTATTGCTATTCACAGCTTTGTTTACTATGCTTATGCAAGCACAAAGTTATACTACAGTAGATTTATATGATTACCCTGATGAGTTTTCTAATTCTTATGGAGATAATGGTTATTATTTTAAAGATACCCAAGGCTATTTTGATCAATATTTAGGCAACTGGCAATATGAGTCGGGTAATCTAAAAATTCAAATACGTTTTGTTAAAAAAACAATCATAAAAAATAATTATTTAGGAAGCTATAAGACAGACTTATTAGTTGGAGGTATGCGAATCTTAAAGAATAACGTAGAAGTAATGAACACTGTAGCTTCGGTCAACCAGACTAAAGATTATATGTCAGAATATTATATTTATGATTGGGATCGTGTAAATAATAATTATGGGAATTGCTATAATTGTACTGTTCCTGATCAAAGAATAGAGATGCGTTACAAAGAGCCAGATAACGACAACCGAGCATTTTATGAATTGTTTTTCCGCATGCATGTATATATGAACGCCCAAAACCAATCAAGGCTGAGGTTGGAGTTTACCCAAGCAGCTTTACAAGGTATGGACCCAAACTGGCATAATCCGGGATTTGGAGAACCTGCACCAACCAAAACCACTTTGCATTTGCCTTTTGGCACGTATGATTTTGTGAAAATCAACTAAGGTTACTCGTCATGCTGACGTTTAGGAAGCATCTCGTTTATAGATTCCTCCTGTTGTCGGAATAACATCCAAAAAGACAAACCCCCACTTACGAACTGTCATAAGCGGGGGTTTATTATCTTTACTCTTCTTCGTATTAAAATGCCATATTAAACCCAACACCCAAAGTGTGACGAGTTTGGAAGCCTTTATAAGCATTATCGTCATAAATCGCCTGGAAAGTAAGGTTGGTCGAAATATACTTGTTTACTTTCAACACAGCGTTCAGCTGATAGTCGATATCAACATTTTGTGGGTCTTCCAGATAGTTAGAATACAAGTTCAGGATATTCTCTACCGAGAAGTTTTCCATCACATCAAATTTGTAATAGGCATTGATTGCCATACCAAATTCGTAACGCATAGTTTCCCCTTGTTCTACGCCAAATGATTCCCCGAATTCGGTAAAATGGTCGTGCACAAAGATAAATCTGGAAGTTGCCGGAGCGATATTCACTTTCAGGTTATCGTTCTTTTTCCACAACATACCCGGACCTATTTGTAAATAAGCCGGCGAGAAAAAGTGAGAAATTCTTTCTTCCGGATTATCAGGGTCCATTCCGGTGTCAAACTGTGTTTTGAAGTTCAGGAATAAAGAGTAGTACCAGTTTTCGGTAGCTTTTTTACCCAAAATAGAGTTAATTTCCAGACGGTCGTCAGTTTTTTGCTGACTTTCCCCTTTGATTCTGTTGATACCATACGATGCCATAAGCTTGTTATCCCATGTCCAGTCGTCTTTTTTGTAGTTGATATCATAGTTAAAACCGAAATTCAAAGAAAGGTTGTTGGAACCACCGGCCTGCCATTGCGAAAAGCTCGATTGGCTTCCTAATAACGAAACATTTCCTTGTTTCAACCAGCCGTTGGGTCTTTCCTCAGCTTTTTGAGCTTCTTCGGTAGATTTGTAGATAGTTTCAGCGGTTTTTTGTGTCTCATTTTTCTCAGGTTCCTGAGCAAATGCCATTCCGGAGACCAAAAGGGCACTGCATAAAACAAATACTTTTTTCATTGGTTCAAATTTTTGGCAAAGGTAAAAATTATATTAGCATTATCAAGGAATTACCCTTTTTTTCTCTTGTATATCGGTACTGCCGAACACGCTTCTCCAAACATAATCGAACGTGCATAATTCATCATTTTCTGTGTTGCCATTACATAGGCTTCTTCAGGAATCGGGTGATTGGAACAACCTTTGATAATGACCGGTTTATTTTCGTACTCCGAGAATTCTAAATTAGCAATTATATTTTGATAATAGGCTATATCCAACTGATGCAAATTGCCCTGAACGACCATTTTGGCATAAGGCTGAAGATAGGAAGACACCAGCATAAACGCCCATGAAGGCAAAATGGCGTCTGTGGTACAGGTCAGTGCGACCAGCTGATTTTGATAAATGCTCCAGTCAGTGTCTTTTAAAGCAGTACGAAATTCTTTTTCCCGTAAGACAAATCCTTCGTAGAGCCATTGCGAAATATCCAAAAGCACGCGTGATTCAGCCGGATAATAATCCTCCAAATCAAAAACTACCAGACTGCTTTGTGCAACTTTATTAACGATTTCTTCTTCCATTTTTACAACATTCCCAGTTCGAGTTTTGCTTCTTCGCTCATCATATCTTTGTCCCAGGGCGGGTCAAAAGTCAGTTCGATTTCCACATCTTTTACGCTGTCAATTGATTTGATTTTTTCCTGCACTTCCATAGGCAAAGTTTCTGCTACCGGGCAGTTGGGCGAAGTGAGCGTCATCAGTATTTTTACTTCGCGGTCTTCGTTTACGAATACGTCATAAATCAAACCTAATTCGTAAATATCTACGGGAATTTCGGGGTCAAAAATCGTTTTTAGCACCTTTACGATACTTTCCCCGAGTTCGTTCATATTGATTTGTTCTTCCATATCATTAGTTGGCTTGAAGGGCGATTGCATATAATTTTATTTGTTTTATCATTGACACTAATCCGTTAGCACGCGTAGGCGACAGATGTTCTTTCAGTCCGATTTCATCAATGAAAGATGTATCTGCGTTCATAATTTCTTCGGGGTTTTGATTGGAAAATGCCCGAATCAGAACTGCGATAATTCCTTTGGTCAGAATGGCATCACTATCAGCAGTAAACACGATGTTGTCGTTTTCTTTATCTGCGTGAAGCCATACTCTCGACTGACAGCCTTTTATCAGATTTTCGTCTTTTTTATATTGTTCATCTATGAGCGGAAGTGTTTTTCCCAGCTCGATGATATACTCATAGCGTTGCATCCAATCATCAAACATGGCAAATTCATCAACAATTTCTTCCTGTATTTCTTTTATTGTCATTGTTTTTAGTTTCTTTTGTTTAAGGTTTGAAGTTTAATGTTTTAGAACTTTCAACCTTTTAACTTTCATTATCTCAACATCATCAATGCTTTTTTCAATGCCTCAATCATTTGGTCAATTTCTTCCTTGGTGTTATAAAAAGCAAACGACGCACGAATGGTTCCCGGAATATTGAAATAATCCATTATCGGTTGTGCACAATGATGTCCTGTACGGACGGCAATACCTAATTTGTCAATAATTGCACCTACATCATACGGGTGGATTCCCTTGAAATTAAACGAAATAACAGAGGCTTTTTCTTTTGCTGTTCCGTAAAATTCAATGTCTTCCAGTTCGGTTAGACGTTTTGTGGCATATTCCAATAATTGATGCTCATAAGCAACAATGTTGTCAAAACCGATTCCATTTAGATAATCAACCGCTGTTCCCAGAACGATTCCTCCGGCAATGTTGGGTGTTCCCGCTTCAAATTTATGAGGCAGACAAGCGTAAGTTGTTTTTTCAAATGTTACTTCCTTAATCATTTCGCCACCTCCCTGATATGGCGGAAGTTGGTTCAGCCATTGCTCTTTTCCGTACAAAACGCCCGTTCCTGTCGGTCCGCACATTTTATGCCCAGAAAAAACATAAAATTCACAATCCAAATCCTGTACATCAGGTTTCAGGTGCGGGACTGCCTGAGCTCCGTCAATCAAAACGGCCGCTCCGACTTCGTGGGCTTTTTCAATGATGAATTTTACCGGATTGATTGTTCCCAATGCATTGGAAATATGATTTACTGCAACAATTTTGGTTTTATCATTCAGTAATGCAGTATAAACTTCCATATCCAACGAGCCGTCAGCAAGCATCGGGATAACTTTCAGTGTTGCTCCGGAACGCTCGCAGGCCAACTGCCACGGAACAATATTGGAGTGATGTTCCAGGTGCGAAACAATAATTTCATCTCCTGGTTGTAAAATCTGTCCGAAACCATTGGCAACCAAGTTGATTCCGAATGTAGTTCCTGCTGTAAACAATATCTCAAAGCTGTTTTTTGCGTTGAGGTGTTGCTGAATTTTTACGCGGGCTTCTTCATACGCATCGGTCGCCACCTGACTCAGATGATGTACCCCACGATGAATATTTGCGTTGATTTCATTATAATATCTGGCTTCAGCATCAATTACCACTTGCGGTTTTTGTGACGTTGCCCCATTGTCAAAATACACCAATGGCTTGTCATTTACTTGCTGAGCAAGTATCGGAAAATCCTGACGTATTTTTTGTATATCAAAACTCATTATTTCTGTGCAAAAATTTTGATACAAAGGTACTAAATAATAAAGGAAAAATATTATTTAAATTTATTCTAAATTAATTTGATATAAAAACGGAAATCAATAGCTTTGCAAGCAAATATAAAATAATATAAAAAAATGAAAAAAATAGCCTTATTTTTTGCTATCGCTTTATTGTCAATAGCTTGTAACAATGAAAAGAAAACTGCCGAGGAACAAAATGAAGAACGAAGAATTGTTTCTTTGAGCGGAGCGGTTTCTGAGGTTTTGGTAAATCTTGGAGAGGAAGAAAACATTGTTGGGGTAGATGTAACCAGCACTTATCCGAAATCACTGAAAGAAAATGCGACTGATTTAGGACACGTAAGATCAATAACTATCGAGCCTTTATTGGCTTTGCAACCAACAGTGGTTTATGCGAGCGACAAAGACATTAATCCGGATTTGATGAAACAAATCAAAGATGCTAATATCACTTTACACTTAATCAATCAGGAATTTTCAGCAAAAGGAACGGCTAATCTGATTAAAGAAGTAGCCACATCTTTGAACAAAGAAAACTATCAGCCGATGATTGACGATGTGAATACTAAATTGGAAAAAGTAACTCCGTTTGAAACCCAACCAAAAGTGTTGTTTATTTATGCCAGAGGAGCAGGAAACTTAATGGTTGCTGGACAAAAAACACCTTTAGACGCAGTTATCAACTTGGCTGGCGGAGTGAATGCAGCACAAGGATTTGATGATTTCAAACCACTTACGCCGGAAGCTCTTTTGGAAGCTAATCCTGATGTAATTTTGATGTTCGACAGCGGTTTGCAAAGTATTGGCGGAATAGAAGGAATATTGAAAATCGAAGGAATTGCTCAAACCAATGCTGGTAAGAACAAAAAAGTAATTGCCATGGACGGACAGTATCTTTCCGGATTCAGCCCAAGATTAGGCGATGCTGTATTGGAGCTTAATCAGAAATTAAAATAATGACAAAAAAAGTTCGGATTACAAAGATTGCATTAATTGCCGCACTGATATTATTAGTGTTGGTGTCAATGTTTGTAGGTGCTTACCGATTCGAACACGGAATAATTGAAACATTAAAATCTTTACTGTTTGGAGGACAAATTGCCGATTCGGACAAATTTGTCCTTTTGCAGTTGAGGTTGCCACGAATAGCCATGGCGTTACTCATCGGAAGTGCTTTGGCGGTTTCCGGAACCTGCTTGCAGGGAATGTTTAAAAACCCTTTGGCGTCGCCGGATTTAATCGGGATTACTTCCGGAGCGATGCTTTTTGCCGCAACAACCATTGTGTTGGGCGAACATTTCATACACTTATTTCCGGACGCACTAACTTATTCTTTTCTCAGCATTATGGCTTTTCTCGGGGCGATGCTCACGATGAGTTTCGTCTATAAAATGTCATCTTCTCAAGGGAAAACCAATGTGGTTATTTTATTGCTTTCCGGTGTCGCAATTACGGCACTATCGGGAGCGGTAACCGGTTTGCTAACGTATCTTTCGACCGACGAACAGCTGAGAAACCTTACTTTTTGGACCTTAGGCAGCCTTAGTGGAGCCAACTGGATAAAAAACCTCATTTTGTTTGTTGTCGTAGCAGTTAGTTTTTATTTTCTGATGCCCAAAGGCAAAAGTCTCAATGCAATGATGTTGGGCGAAAAAGATGCCGAACATATCGGGGTTCCGGTAGAAAAAACAAAAAAACAAATCGTAGTTTTATCGGCATTAATGGTCGGAACATCAGTAGCATTTGCCGGAAATATTGGCTTCGTCGGTTTGATTGTTCCTTATATCCTGCGATTGCTGTTTCAATCCAACTATGTGATTATATTGCCGTTATCGGCTTTGCTAGGAGCATTTATTCTGTTGTTTGCAGACACGCTTAGCAGAAGTATCGTACAACCGTCTGAATTGCCTATCGGTATTCTTACCGCGATAATGGGAGCCCCGGTTTTCATTGCTATTTTGATGAAATATAAAAAATCTATGTGATGCTGAAGGTTCACGACATATCCTACCGACACAAAGAAATTTCTATTCTTCAGGGCATTAGCTTTGATATTAAGCAAGGCGAATTTATTGCTATTATCGGTCCGAACGGTGCCGGAAAATCGACCTTGCTTAGCTATATCAGCCATGAAATAAAAGCCATGAAAGACCGTGTTTTTTTCAAAGACAAAGCCATCGAAAAATGGTCGGTCAAGGAAATGCCTAAGCATAAATCTAAATTTTCACAACAACAGGCGGCAGATATTTCTCTGTCAGTCAAAGAAGTTGTTTTAATGGGAAGATATCCCTATTTCAACGGAGAGCCGACTGAAAACGACCTCGAAATCATCGGTCAATGGATGAAAGCCACAGATATCTGGCATCTTCGGGAAAGATTGTACGAACATTTGTCCGGAGGCGAAAGACAGCGGGTGCACCTGGCTCGGGTATTGGCACAATTAGATAACGAAATTGAGCAAAAACTTTTGATGATGGACGAACCGTTGAATAACCTGGACGTTGCCCATCAGTTCCGGATTTTAGAACTTGTCAAAGAGCAAACCCGGCAGAAAAATACTGCAATTGTCGTTATGCACGATGTTAATCTGGCTGCCCAGTTTGCCGACAGGATTTTGTTATTAAAAAATGGTAACTTAGCGGCGTTTGACACAGTTGACGAAGTTTTGCAGGAGAAAATTATCAGCGATGCTTACGATTTTCCGTGTACGATAACCCAAAACCCAATCAATAACCAGCCATTAATATTATTTGGTATAAACAATAAAATATGAATTCAACATTAAGCTTAAAAGAACAGTGGGAAGAACTGAAAAAGGAAGAACCACGATTGAGAATACGCAATGCCGCCGATAAATTAGGCGTGAGCGAAGTAGAATTATTAGCCACGAAAGTAGGGGAGAATGTAACCCGCCTGAACCCTGAATTTCAAGCTATCTTAGCTGAAATAGAATCTTTGGGCAAGGTGATGGCACTCACAAGAAACGAAGAATGTGTGCATGAGCGGAAAGGAATTTACCTTAATGCAGATTTTTCCAATCCGCACGCAGGGTTGTTTGTGGGCGAAGACATCGACATGAGAATTTTCTGGGGACCATGGGCAACGGTATATGCCGTAACCGACGAAAGCCCGAGAGGAACGATGAGAAGTCTTCAGTTTTTTGCTAAAGATGGAGACGCTATCCATAAAATATACCTTACGAAAGACAGCAATGTGGAGGCTTATGAGGCATTAGTAGAAAAATATAAATCAGCTAATCAGTCTATCGGGCAGAGCGTAGAATCTTCTTTTACGGACATCGACGAACGTCCGGATAATGAGATAGATACAGCAGGATTTCAAAAAGCATGGCTGGAGCTCAAAGATACCCACGATTTCTTTATGATGATGAAAAAATTCGGCGTTACTCGCACGCAGGCGTTGAGATTGGCACCCGACGAATACCACGCGCACCGCATCGAAAAAGAAGGTATTGTATCTATGCTTGAAGAAGCTGCCAAAGCAGGATTACCGATTATGGTTTTTGTCGGTAACAAAGGAAATATCCAAATTCATACCGGCGAAATCAAAAGAACCTTGTGGCACGAAGGCTGGTTCAACATCATGGACCCAGACTTTAACATGCACCTCGATATGACCAAAATCGCTCAAACTTGGGTAGTAAGAAAGCCAACAGAAGACGGTATGGTAACATCTATTGAAGTGTTTAACGAAATGGGCGAAATTATTGTGCAGTTTTTCGGAAAAAGAAAACCAGGCATTCCTGAACTGGAAGAATGGAGAAAATTGGTTGAGCAAGTAGCTAATTAATTTTTTAACACGATATCCTTATCTAGACTCACAGAGATTATTTTCTTTGTGAGTTTTTTTTAATGTTTAAAATAATACAATTTATTCTTTATTTCTGCGTTGTCATAATATAAAATTTATTACCCGGCGAAGTAGGTAATCTAAAAATGAAAATTTAAAAAAGGATTATGGAAAAATTGATTTTAATTATTACCCTATTTTTAGGAGTGACTGCTCACGCACAAACAGCGTCAGACATACGAAATGACGAGTCGTACAAAGAAATGTTAGAAAAACATATTGCTTTTAGCAATTCTGATGAATATTCCAAGCACATGGATATTTTTGGCAAGTTTGTTGAGAAAACTCCTGAGGAATTTGAGTTTTTCAATTTCAAAGAATCTGCTTCTGATTTTGAGGAATGGATTTCAGAAAGAATAGATGATCTGGTTTTGAATCAGTTGAAGATGCTGTAACTCAATATAAAACTTTAGTAGAGAGTATTAACCGCATTAATGTCAAACAAACGGTATTAGACGAAGAAATGCGTAAAGTCAGAAAAAAATTCCAAGACCAAGAGTTGTTTAGAAAGGTTTTTATGGAGGATTCTATCTATGGATACAACAACTGTATAGAGACTTTTACAGAGTGCAGACGGTCCGCAAGCGATGCTTATGCAAGCGAAATCCATGCTTTAGTGGATTTGAAAAAAGAAGGAACACGTTCTGAATCATATATAACAAGTGAAAAAAATAAAGCCATGGATACTTATATGAATGCTGTAAAATCCTGCGTTGAACAATACCACATTTGTAACGAATCGTATTTTACGGAAGAATGAGAAAAGGAGAGTCAAAATGTCAAAGTATCTGCTAGAAAATTCGACTAACCATCAAGAAGAACCGCCCAAGAGGCGGTTTTTTTGTTTTTATAATATGATTTTTATCATTTGTAGAATATGTAAAAAACGTAACTTTGCATGAAATTTTAGATTATGTCCACATTCCATTCACTACAAGTTATTGATGTCAGAAGAGAAACACCCAAATCGGTTTCTGTTTCATTTGCCGTTCCGGATAACTTAAAATCTGATTACCAGTTTGTTTCCGGGCAATATATCAATATTAAATACATTCACGAAGGTGAAGAAATCAGACGGTCTTATTCCGTTTGTTCGTCTCCGAACAGCGATGAACTGAGAATTGTAGTGAAAGAACTCGAAAACGGAATTTTTTCTAAATTTGCCAACACACAGCTGAAAATAGGAGATGTACTCGAAGTAGGCACGCCCGAAGGTCGGTTTGTGTTCGAGCCAGACGTTACTAAAGAAAGAAATATCCTGACGATTGCTGCCGGAAGCGGAATCACGCCTGTTATTTCTATCATTCAAAGTGTGCTGGAAAATGAACCTAAAAGCAAAGCGGTACTGATTTACGGTAACCGAAATGTGGAAGAAACCATTTTCCATCAGCAGATTTTGGCATTGCAGGAAAAATACCCGGATAATTTCTATCCATACTTTACCTTTACCAGAGCCCAGTCCGATGGTGCTCACTTTGGACGTATAGACAAACCCTTGATTAATTTTGTTGCTAAAAACAAGCACAAAGACCATGTTTTTGACGCTTATTATGTTTGTGGTCCCGAAGATTTGATTCACAAAACAAGCAGTATTCTGGAAGAAAACGGCGTGGAAAAAGACCGCATAAAATTTGAGTTGTTTACCCCGATGGATAATCAGGTGGAAGTGCAAACGGAAGGTCAGGCACAGCTAACCGTTACCGTTGATGGCGTGACAACAACTTTTTCTGTGGACAAAAAAACAGATATTCTGTCTGCAGCTTTGAAACAAGGACTTGATGCACCATACTCATGCCAAGGCGGAATTTGCAGCTCGTGTATGTGCCGTGTGGTTGAAGGTGGCGTAGAGATGATTAGCAATCATATTTTGACAGATGAAGAAATTGAAGAAGGGCTGATATTATCTTGCCAATCTTATGCTGTTACAGACGAAGTGATTATTGATTATGATGATGTTTGATTTTCAGTGAAATTCCGAACACGAAAACTTGTCATTCCGTAGGAATCTGACAGTATAGTAAAGATACTCATAACTATACAGTGACGACTTTTAGCCAGTTTTTTCAGCTTAATCATTGAAATAGATTTTATGTTCATTATAAATCTTTCGTTTTTACATTTTTTAAATTATCTTAGCCACTAAGATACCGAATTATAAATTAATTACGAAAACAAGACCTAAGATGAAAACCCTTTTTCTTTTCCTAATTGCCTTGTCCACATCTGTTTATGCTCAGCACAACAATCCCAATCCGGGTTATTGGCAGCAGCACGTTGATTACAAAATGGACGTACATATGAATGTGGAAAATTACACCTACACTGGTACACAAGCATTGACTTATACCAACAACTCGCCCGATACTTTGCAACGGGTTTTTTACCATTTATATTTTAATGCGTTCCAGCCCGGGAGCGAAATGGACGCCCGTTTGACAACCATTGAGGATCCGGACAAAAGAATGGTCAAAAAAATAAAAGATGAACACGGCGAAGAAGTGTCAATAAGCTCAATCGGCGAGCTGAAACCCAATGAAATCGGCTTTTTGAAAGTAAATAATCTAAAACAAGACGGAACAGTTTTGCAAACCAAAGTAATCGGAACAATTCTGGAAGTCGATTTAGCCAAGCCTTTATTGCCGGGAAAATCTACTTTGCTGACCATGGATTTTGAAGGACAAGTGCCGGTAATGGTGCGTCGTGCCGGACGAAACTCCAGTGAAGGCATTGCTTTGTCGATGACGCAATGGTATCCTAAAATGGCAGAATATGATTTTGAAGGCTGGCATGCCGACCCGTATATCGCGAGGGAATTCCACGGCGTTTGGGGTGATTTTGATGTGAAAATTACGATTGATAAAAATTATACTATTGGTGCATCGGGCTATTTGCAAAACAAAAATGAAATCGGACACGGCTATGAAGACGAAGGAGTTAATGTAAAACACCCTCGGAAAACAAAAGAATTGACTTGGCATTTCGTGGCACCAAACGTACATGATTTTGCTTGGGGAGCTGACCCGGATTATATCCACGACATATTGATAACCGACAACGGTATCGAACTGCATTTTTTCTATAAAGACAATGAAAAAATCAAAGAAAACTGGAAAAAATTACAACCGAAAACTGCCGATTTGATGAAATATTTTGAAACAGTTGTCGGTAAATATCCTTATAAGCAATATTCCGTTATCCAAGGTGGAGATGGGGGTATGGAGTATGCCATGTGCACGCTCATTACCGGTGAACGGAACCTGGCAAGCTTGATTGGCGTTACAGCACACGAATTAGCACACATGTGGTTTCAGCATATGTTGGCAACCAACGAAAGTAAACATCCTTGGATGGACGAAGGTTTTACGTCTTTTATTTCCGATTTGGCGGTTAATCAGATAATGGAAAAACACGAGCAGGAAGATGCCAATCCTTTCCAAACCATGTACGGCAATTATTACTATCTCGTGCAAACTGGGAAAGAAGAGCCGTTGACGACTCATGCCGACAGATATGCGTCTAACCTTAGCTATGGAATTGCAGCCTACACCAAAGGAGCAATATTCATTACGCAGTTGGCATACGTTATCGGTTGGGAAAATACGATGCAATCACTCAAAAGATTTTATTACGACTATCGTTTTTCACACCCGACACCTAATGATTTCAAACGCACGGCAGAAAAAGTCAGCGGGGCTCAGCTGGACTGGTATTTTATAGATTGGACACAAACCACCAAAACAGTAGATTATGCCATAAAATCGGTAGACAATTCCAGAATAACGATAGAAAGAATAGGCGAAATGCCTATGCCGATTGATTTGATGGTTGTGTATGAAGATGATAGCAACGAAAGTTTTTATATTCCGAATGATTTGTTGCGTTGGGAAAAACCAAACCCATATCCTGAGATACAAAGAACCGTTTTGTCGCCTTGGGGCTGGGCAAATCCGAATTATTCGTTTGAAATAAATACCGACAAAAAAATAAAAGCAGTTGTTATCGACCCGTCGATGCTCATGACCGATGTAGATTTGACCAACAATTCGTATGTGAATTAAAGCTTTTGGCATTAAGCAACTTATTGTTTAGTATCAGTAAACAAAAAACAACCTGCAAAGTGTAAATTTTGCAGGTTGTTGCTTATAGCCTATGGCTTACTGCCTATAGCTTAAAGCTAATTGGCTTTAAAAAATTTCCGTCAGGAATTTATCTTTCGGCTGTCTTACTTTTTTCAAATCAACCAACCAGTCATTTGGTGCATCGCGGTAGCCCAAAGTGAGCAAAGTGGTGGACCTTAGCCCTTTTTTGTCTAAGCCCAATAATTTGTCTAAATCCTTATTGACAAATCCTTCCATTGGCGAGGCATCAACCTTAAGCATAGCCGCAGCGGCAATCGCCATACCAAATCCGATATAGGCTTGTTTTGCCGTATGATTTGCTTGCTCTTCTGGTGTCATGGCAAAAAGAGAATCCTTTAAACCTTGTTTATATTCATCGGTGCCGTCCATAGGCAATTGTCTTTCTTTGTTCATGTGGTCAAAGATAGCATCAATTCGTTCGTCGGTATATCTGTCCCATGCGGCAAAAACCAATACATGTGAACCCTCAACGATTTGCGGTTGATTGAAAGCCACTTTTTGTATCTCTTTTTTCATCTCGGGATTGGACACCGAAATGATTTTAAATGGCTGTAAACCCGATGAGGTAGGAGCTAAGTGAGCAGCCTCGATAATTTCATCTACCAGTTGTTGAGGAACTTCTTTGCCGTTCATTCGTTTGGTGGCATATCTCCAGTGCAATGCTTCTATCAAATTCATAATAGTATTTTTAATATTTGAATGCAAAAGTACCATATACCATAGAATTATTCATTGACATACATCAATAAATTCGTATTTGGATGTTAAATAAAGGTTGATGTATGATTAAGATTTTGTAAATTTGTTATGTAAAACAATTCTAAATAGTTTCGTAATGGAACAATTAAACCTTAAACCGATAGACAGGGTTAGTACCATAAGCAAGAAAGATTTTATGAATAATTACGTCAAGCCTCAGATTCCGGTTGTTATTGAGCGATTGACGGAAGACTGGCCGGCGTATGACAAGTGGCATTTGTCTTATATCAAAGAGATTGCCGGCGACAAAATTGTTCCTTTGTATGACGACCGCCCAGTGCGTGCCGAAGATGGTTTCAATGAAGCTCATGCCGAGATGAAAATGAGCGATTATGTCGATTTGCTTGAAAAAGAACCAACAAACTACCGCATATTTCTGTATAATTTAATGAAAGAAGTGCCGCAGCTTCGGGAAGATTTCAAGTGGCCGGATATCGGTTTGCGATTGGTCAGACAACTGCCGATGCTTTTCTTCGGAGGCGAAAACTCAAAGGTTTTTATGCACTTTGATATTGATTATTCCAATATTTTGCATTTTCATTTCCATGGCGAAAAACAGTGTATCATTTTTCCGCCGAGCGAAACGCCTTATATGTATAAAGTTCCGCATTCGCTGATATCCAGAGAAGACATTGATTTTGACAACCCTGATTTTGACAAATTTCCGGCACTCAAACAAGCACAAGGCTATGTTTGTAACCTCAAGCACGGCGAAATGATGTATATGCCAGAAGGCTATTGGCATTATATGAAATACCTTACACCGAGCTTTTCCATGAGTTTGCGTGCTTTTCCTCGCAATCCAAAATTTTTATTGAAAGCTGCTTATAATGTGGGCATCATGAGGCATTACGATAATTTTATGCGCCGAAGAAAAGGACAGGAATGGATAGACGAGAAAAATGAAAGGGCAATTGCTGAAACACACCGAAAACTAGGCATTAAATAGTGAGTGATTATATAGATGTTGAAGCCGCCCGTAAGAAATTAGAGCAATATTGTGCCTATCAGGAGCGATGCCACAAAGAGGTTCATCAAAAGCTGCGGTCGTTGGGAATGCAGCAAGAGGCGAGCGACCATATTATTGCTCATTTGATTGCGGATAATTACCTGAATGAAGAACGCTTTGCGGTTGCTTTTGCCCGCGGAAAACATCGCATAAAAAACTGGGGAAAAATCAGGATTGAACAGGAACTCAAGATGAGGGAAATCTCAAAATATAACATCAACAAAGCAATTAAACTACTGGACGAAGAAGATTATTTGGAAAACTTTGAAAAAGCCGCAGTAAAAAAATGGATTGATATCCGGGAAAAAGATTTATCTAAAAAAAAGCAGAAATGGACGGCTTATTTTCTCAGAAAAGGCTTTGAATATAACCTTATTTACGATAAACTCAACGAATTACTTTTACATAAGAAATAGGCAAAATTTGCTCAAAAAGAATTAATTTAACCCTGATTTAACTAAATTCCGCCTGATTTTTGCCTATATTTGTAAGACATAAACCTTAAAAAATAATATAGTTATGAGCAAAACAGGTAATACATTAGTAGCGATTTTGGCAGGAGCAGCAGTTGGAGCAGTTGCAGGAATTTTGATGGCACCTGAAAAAGGGGAGGAAACCAGAAAAAGAATCGGAAAAGGTTTCAAAGATGGCACCGATGAATTAAACAGAAAGTTTGATGATTTGAAAACTCAGGTAAAATCTGCGTTGAGCAACAACAAAAGAGATTTTGAATCTACAATAAGTGCGTTGGTGGACAGTGCCGAGGATAAATCAGAAGATATTATTAATGCCTTGGAAAATAAATTGAGAGATTTGAAGAAAAAGGCAAGTGATGCGGCCGCAGAAGTAAAGAAACAAACCAAATAATAAGAAATGCCTGTTAAGAAAGGACTTACCGAGCGTTTAGAGCTTATTAAGACAGAAACGGAAGGATATTTCGATAAAACAGCGGAATACTATAAGCTGTGGTCTTTAAAGACCGCAGCTAAGGTTTCCGGTACCGTAGCCAGACTGGTGCTGATTACCATTATGGTTGCATTTGCCCTTTTCTTTTTGTCGGTAGCGGCAGTAGTTGCCATTGGAAACGCTTTGGGTGGAATGGTTTACGGGCTGTTGGTTGTGGCAGGAATATATCTTTTACTTGCTGTGATTGTGTTTTACCTGAGTCGCAAGTTTGTTGACCCTGCAATCATCAGAGGCTACACAAGGCTGTTTTATAAAAATGATGCTGATGAATAAAAACTACTCTTCATACCAAGAAATAGAAAGAGATTTGGAAATATTGAGCGTTGAAAGAGAAATCCACAAACAAAAAATATTTCAGACCTTTAGCCAGACCAAAAGAGGTTTTTCTAATCTCTCGGTTGGTAATACGGTTAAATCTCTACTTCCTTCCGTAACTAAAATCGGACTTGCATTAGGAAAAAGCAAAGGTCTGAAAAGTCTTATTTACACCTTTCTATTGCAATTTGCCATTAAAAAAATTTTCAAACGATAAGAAGCAAGAAACAAAAATTTGACTATAATATTAAGGAAGGAATATGTTCAAATGATTCTTATTGCTTATTCCGGACTTGGTTCGGAATCTAAAAACAACACAGGTTCTTTAGTTCTCTGTGTTTTTCTTTTTTTGATTTTATGTAGTGAAATTAGCCTGATTTTGAGCGTTTTGACACAAATGTCGGGAAAATGTCGTGCTGTTGCCGTAAGGAGTTGTTGTTGCCGGAAATAGTTTTGCGGTATAAAATTTAATCGAAATTTATATGGAAACTATTGGAACAAAAATTACACAATTAAGAAAGCAAAAAGCTTTATCTCAGGAACAATTAGCCGATTCGGCAAAAGTAAATGTACGCACGATTCAGCGTATTGAAAACAACGAAACCACTCCGCGAGGAGCCACACTCAAACTGATTTGTGATGCACTGGAAGTAACCCCGGACGAAATTATCAACTTTGAAAAAATCGAAGATAACACCTTTCTGATTTGGCTACACTTGTCAGTAATGCTGGGGTATGTTTTACCTTTAGGAAATATTATTTTACCATTAATCCTTTGGTTATCAAATAAAAACAAAATAAACTACGTAAACGAACAGGGAAAAAACATGCTGAATTTTCAGATTCTCTATTCGGCAATTGTTTATTCTTCCGTATTCGTAGATAAAATTTTTCACAGCGAAATAATTTTTAATATGGGATTATCTTCGATTGTCATTTATATTCTTGGAACAGTTAATTTATGCTATGTGATTGCGAACATAATACGTATTTCCAAAGGGACGGTAAAAAACTTTTATCCTGTTATTGTTCGGTTTATTAAATAATGTAGGTTTTGTTGAAGATATGATAAACCAAGACCTTTCCAGGTTTTTTTAAAATCTGGAAAGTCTAAAATCAAACAAAAATTTGTTTACAACAAGATTCTAATACCCAACATAAGGGACTTCCATTTCTGAAAAATGAATGCCTTGCTGTTCTAATTCTGCCAAAACAGGTTCGTAAACTTCTTTACTAATCGGAAGTTGCACGCCCGGCGTTTTAATTTTTCCGGTCAAAATCTGCAAAGAAACAATTCCGACAGGCAAGCCCACGGTTTTTGCCATGGCAGTATAGGTTTGGTCTTCACCGATGGTCACCATTTTAGCGTCAATTTGTTTTTTCTCGCCGTTTAACTCATAGCCAAATTTGTGATACATCACAATCATGTCTTTGTCTTCAGGGGCTAACTTCCAGCTTTCAGTTAATATTTTTTCCAGGATTTGGGCTGGCGTTGCTTCTTTCAATCCAACAATTTTGTCAGGATTAAAAATGTCTAATTCAACCAACATGTCCCACTGCTCGTCATCTTGTTCAATACCAAGCATATATCTGGTTTTTAATTCCACGGTATCGGTATGGCTAAACGGTAAAAAAGAGTTGATAAATTCGCGGTAGCTCATGTTTTCCGAATCTTCCATAATGTAGCTGTCGTCCGTCATTCCCAATTGCACAAACATATTCCAAGCTCTGGAAAAACCAACCCTTCGGATAGTTCCTCTGTACAAAGTAAGAATATCGTCTAAGCCATATATACTGCGGTAATTAAGCGAATCTCGGTTAGCATATCCCTCAAATTTCCCATAGCCTTCAACATGAAAAAACTCGGTGCGACGAAAGAGTTTATGGTACGGAATATATTTGTATTTGCCTTCTTGGATAAATTTGGCGGCTCCACCTTGCCCGGCTAACACTACATTTCTCGGATTCCAAGTGAATTTATAATTCCACAAATTGGTATCAGATTCTGGTGCTACCAATCCGCCACAAAAAGATTCAAACAAAAGCATTTTCCCGTCTTTTTCTCTGATTTCGTCAATAACTTTCATGGCGCTCATGTGGTCAATGCCCGGATCGAGGCCACATTCGTTCATAAAAATAAGACCTTTGGCTTTAGCTTGTTCGTCCAAAGCTTTCATTTCCTTGCTGATGTATGATGCAGTAACCAAATGTTTGCCAAAAGCCAAACAATCCTCAGCAATGGTTGTGTGCATAAATGCCGGAAGCATCGATATTACAACGTCAGATTTTTGGATGAGTTGCTGGCGCAATTCGGTCTGATCCAAAGAAAATGCAACGGCTTTACCGTTCGGATGATTATTGATTTTTTGTTGTGCAATTTCTAAGGATTGGTCGGCAACAACAAGTTGGAATTCATAGGTTAATGATTGTTCTAAAAGATATTTGATTAGGCTTGATGCAGATCTTCCTGCACCAATCAAAGTGATGTTTTTCATGGGGAAAATTAGTTGTTTTTTTCAAAACACTAAATTAAATAAATAGTTTTAAATGGAAAGAAATGAACAGCTAATATTCCGTAATTATTTTTTGATGAATCTCAACAACTCTGATTGCCCATTTAATTTTATAAAATACATGCCCGAAGTGAATTTGTCTGTCTCAATCACTACGTTCGACTGGTTGCGAATCATGATGGTTTGTACAATTTGGCCCAAGGTGTTGTATATAGTCAGTTGATTGTTTGGATTTGTCGTTGTATCAATGCCGAGATGGATATTTGCATCGGTAATATTGGAAGATTCAAACCACATCAATGATTTTTGGTCATGTGAAGTTGCCGACAAAGGCTCGTTGATTTGAAATTGCATAACTACCGGTAAATGGTCGCTCATATTAAACAAATTATTCCTAAGCGTTTGTGAATAAATCCCTGTACAAGATGGGTCTTTAACGTCTTTGTGCAAACAATCGCCATTATTTCCGTAGGCTGCATAACTTTCGTCCACATAAGAGAAGCGTGTACTGCTGTTAAAGTTTTCGCTCATCATAATAAAATCAAAACGATCGTCCAATCCGCCACTTGCGCCAGCGTTAGCCCCACCGCCAAATCCTGCATTTGACACACGGGTACTTTGTGTGTGCAGGTTGCTGAAAGTTGCGTTGTCGTGCCAATTTCCGGGAGCATTTGCTGGGTCAATCAACCGAATAGCATTTGTGGGGTCCAAAATCTTTTGGTAGCCTGGCTCGGTAGCTCTGTAAAAATTAAAATCCCCGGCAAAAAGCACGTGTGTATTAGGCTGATTAAGATTTTCCAATACATTAATTACCTCTTCCACCATTTGTAAACGCATTTGCTGATTGGCGGTCCCAGTGCTCGATTTTAAATGTGCTACAAATACTTCCAAATAAATAGGATCGTCGCTTACTACATTTAATTTAAATGAATAATGGCTAATGTCGCGATAGACTGTTAGTATGGTTTGTTGATCCAGCAATATGAGTTTTCGTGTGTTGTAGAAAACCATGTTTTGTAACGGATCTGAGGGTTTGGTTAAATCAGCGACAAAAGAGGCACGGGCAAATGTGTCTGTTTGGTTTTGAAGAGAAGTGTTTAAAATAAGATCGGCACCTTGTTCTGAAACCAATTCACAAACCATAAACAAATCGGGTTGGTATTCATCCAAAATGTCTTGGAGAATCAACTCTCTGTTTTGCGGAAGCGAGGTAGGAAACTTAAATACGTTGTAAAACATGGTGTTCAGCGTTTCCTGCGCATACGAAAACAAGGAAACACTTAGCAAAAGAATGGTAACAAATTTTTTCATAACAAATAGTTTTTCATAACAAAGAAACAAAAAAAGTGTTAATTAAAGGTTACTTTAAGCGTAATCAATTGCAAAAGTATTCTCTCTTAATAATTACTGTGCTGAGAAGTATAGATTATTCCGGAATACACTCATTTCTTACATTAACCCCTTTTTCTCGCAGTTGATGCATTAATTTAATCCAGGTTTTGTCTCTTAAAGTTCCGGCTCGATACAATTTGTATTTAAAATCTTTAGTGATAATTCTCATACAGTTTGGACTTCTGCCTTGTGATTCATATACAATTTCATGAATATCAGTAAGTTTGTAAGTTTTGATTTCCCATAAAAAATAATGATTTTTAACAATGAGATAGTTTTTTGTAAGCCCGAAAAAATACATCATCCATGAATTAAGGACAAACCAAAATAATCCATATACACCTAAAAAAACATAAGGATTATTTTTGTTAGGGAAAGATTTAAAAAAGGATAAATAACTTAAAAAAAGAATAAATCCCCAAAGCATTATTCCCCTAAAACTAAAAAAAGGATTTCCTTTGAAATATTCTTTAGGCTCAAACGGTAGGTTTTTTTTGTCTATTTTAGAAACTTGATATGGTTTATATTCTTTCTCGTCAATGACCACTTGTTTTAAAAATGACTTTATTTTGTGACTATTGCTATATACGCTATCAAAAATTACCTTCTCTGTTCCATCTTTAAAAACCAAAGTGGTTGCTTCCATATATGTAAAAAAGATATAACGAAAATATCTTTTCCCTGTTAACTTTACCTCTTCAATATCTTTCAGCCTGAAACTCTTTTTTCCAAACTTAATAGTATGTTCGTTTAGCGTTATTGCTGGGGTATTTCTCACAAAGGAATAGATAAATAATAGAACAAAGAGATAAACAAAAATTCCGATAGCTAAATCTGTTTTGCCTTTTTGTGACCAGTCAGCAATTTCAAACAAGATAAACGATCCTATTCCCCCAAAAAGCAAGGAAACAAAAATTAAAATCCCATAAAAGTTAAATGCGTGTCGTTTTGAAATAATTGTTGTCATAAGTCTTTTTTATATTTCCGAAGTTACAAACTTATATAAAGAACCTTAAAATGAGTTATCAAAATACTTCTTTTGTAGAAATTAATGTACCTTTGATAAAATTTCGCAATTATGGATAAAACGATTATCGGAACAGCTACGATTCTTGGCTTACTGAGCATCATTCTGGGAGCATTCGGAGCACACGCCTTGAAAGAAGTGCTTACTGCAGAACAATTAGTCAGTTTTGAAACAGGAGTGCGTTACCAAATGTATCACGCTTTGTTTCTGTTGTTTGTCGGAACGACGAGTTTTTTGTCTGCCAAACAAAAAAAGAATGTATTTTGGCTCACATTAATTGGCGTACTGTTCTTTTCCGGGTCTATCTATCTGTTGGCAACGCAATCCCTTAGCGGAATAAGTTTTAAATTCCTCGGACCGATTACACCAATCGGTGGTTTATTTTTAATCATTGCGTGGATAGTATTATTCCTTTCCATAATCAGACAAAAAACAGTGAATCATTAAATATCTTCAAATTTATTTTTAAGTTTGCATTCTCATAACACACATTTTTTATAAATCATGAGCGTATCAAAAGCTATTTCTTTAGAAAAATATGGTATTTCTGATGTAAAAGAAATCATCTATAACCCTTCTTATGACGAGTTGTTTACCGCAGAAACTGACCCGAACCTACAAGGATTTGAAAGAGGACAAATTTCGGAATTGGGTGCTATCAACGTAATGACCGGCGAGTTTACCGGACGTTCCCCTAAAGACAAATATATTGTTAAAGACGCTGTTACAGAAAACACCATTTGGTGGACTTCGGAAAAAGCAGTAAATGATAACAAACCAATTTCCCAAACAACTTGGGAAGCATTAAAACAAAATGCCACAGAACAATTATCGGGCAAAAAACTGTATGTTGTGGACGCGTTTTGTGGTGCTAACGAAGATACTCGTTTGAAAGTTCGTTTTATTATGGAAGTAGCATGGCAAGCACATTTTGTAAAAAATATGTTTATTCGCCCTACGGAAGAAGAGTTGGCTAATTTTGGCGAGCCTGATTTTGTGGTAATCAACGCCTCAAAAGCATCTTTCAAAGATTACAAAGCACACGGATTAAATTCTGAAGTATATATTGCATTTAACCTAACTGAAAAAGTTCAGCTGATTGGTGGAACCTGGTATGGCGGTGAGATGAAAAAAGGTATGTTTTCGATGATGAATTATTACCTTCCGCTAAAAGGTATTGCTTCAATGCACTGCTCGGCAAACAAAGGGAAAGAAGGCGATGTAGCTGTTTTTTTCGGTTTGTCCGGAACAGGAAAAACCACTTTATCTACCGACCCTAAACGTGAATTAATCGGCGATGACGAGCATGGTTGGGACGACGACGGTATTTTCAATTTCGAAGGTGGTTGCTATGCGAAAACTATCGATTTATGTAAAGAAAATGAACCTGAAATTTACGGAGCTATCCGTCGTGATGCGTTGTTAGAAAACGTTACGGTAGATGCTAATGGAAAAATTGATTTTACAGATAGTTCAGTTACGCAAAACACTCGTGTGTCTTACCCAATTGAACATATTGAAAATATTGTAAGACCGGTTTCAAAAGCAGGACATGCGAAAAAAGTAATCTTTCTTACTGCTGATGCTTTTGGCGTTATGCCTCCGGTTTCCAAACTGACTCCTGAACAGACAAAATACTTTTTCTTGTCCGGTTTCACGGCAAAATTGGCAGGAACAGAGCGTGGCGTAACGCAACCTGAACCTACATTTTCAGCTTGTTTCGGGAAAGCATTCTTAAGTTTGCACCCTACAAAATACGGAGAAGAATTGGTAAAGAAAATGGAAGAGCACCAAGCGACAGCTTATATGGTAAATACAGGTTGGAACGGAACAGGAAAACGTATTTCGATTAAAGATACCCGTGCGATTATTGACCGTATTTTGGACGGATCTATTGAAAATGCGGAAACAACCCTTGTTCCGGTATTTAATTTGGCAGTTCCGACAGCTTTGGAAGGTGTTGATACCAACATTTTAGACCCAAGAAACACTTATGCAGACGCGTCGGAATGGGAAACAAAAGCAAAAGATTTAGCAAAATTATTTATTAATAACTTTGTTCAATATACCGATAACGAAGAAGGGAAATCATTGATTGCAGCAGGTCCGCAATTGTAAGATTTTTTCTGAATGATACATTAAAAAAATCCCGACAAACGTCGGGATTTTTTTGTGAAATGGAAATAACCTACTTATTTTTTAATTCTTTCAAATTCAAAAGGAATTTCCACATTTTTGTCAGAGATTTTGGCTGTCAGCATTCCGCCTTCATTCCGGTATTCAATTTTTTTAGGAAAATCGTTCGCCTCATTTACACAGACAAATTCATTGTCTTTCAATTCGATTATTTTGAACTCGGTAGTTTCTTTTTCACCTGGTATTTTTACGAACAAACTCCACTTTCCGTCCGATTCGAGTAAGGTCATTTTTTCCTGGCTTATTGTGTCTTTTTTTTGCATGGTGTACCCAAATCCGGAATATTCCCGCGGACTGATTTTAGTCCAGCTTTCAAAAGTTTCTTGTTCCGGTCTGTCGTTTATTCTTTTCCAATCCCCAATCAGCCAATCCGTATTTTTGGTTATTTCTGTTGTGGTTTCAGGTTCCGTTTTCAGGTCTTCTGCCTGATTAGTTTTTGTCTTTTGGTTACAGGACAAAACTAAGGCTCCGGTTAATAAAATCAGTATTTTTTTCATATGGATTTAATTTATATAATTCTGAAAATCAAATCTAAACATTATTTTCCTCTACATTCACGTTTTTCGATGGAAAGAAAAATTTCATCGGATTTTTTTTGAAATATGCCCAAACGGATATGAACAAAGCTTTTACTTCTCTGAGTGGGATATTTCTCGAACGCAGAGCCAAACTCAGTGAAAGCCCGAAGCTTACAATAAAGTTCATAAAACCAATCAATACGAGCCCTAAGATGCACCAAAACCATGTCATGGCACTCAATTCAAAATTAGCACCATAGGCACCCAAGGCAATATTTCCACTAACGAAAGTAATGTGCCTGATGTCGATATTCAGTCCAAGGAAAACACCGATAGGGTGGGCACTTCCCATAAACACACCAAACCAGAAGTTAGAAGCAATCCCCGGCCATTTTTTCTCAAGCCAGTGAGCCAGTTTTCCTGCCCGTCGGCTACCGATGGTTTGTTTCAAAATCGGATTTTCCTGTATGCGGTAATACACCTGATTATGTTTATTTTTGTTGGATACATTCCCCGAAATAATTCCCGATAAGAACAAAAATACGCCGGCAATACCCGCATGGAATATCGCTAAGGAATGCACCGGACTGGTATCGGTAATTAATGTGGGCCATTTGGTGTCGGTAATATTTATCCCGGTAATCAAATCAAAAATCCACACAACCACTAAAGCCACAGGAAATGCCATAACCACGTTTCCTACAAAAGCGATAAACTGCGACCGGAACAACCGGGCAAACAAATTGGCAAATGCAGAGTGTTTGTCGGCAGATTTGGTTTGGGTTTTGTTTCCTTCTTCGACCGCTTTGATAATGGTTGTTGCCGTCATTGCCGGTTGCTTGGTGGCAAGAGCAAAGCTACAGAGATATATAAGAATGAACCCGAAAGCATAATTCATGCTGTACAGGAAAGCAAATCCGAAATCACTGGTATGTATTTTTGAGAGAAGAATTTTAAAAACACACAAAAAACCAACCACAAGACCGGCTCCGAGAGCAGCTCGGAACATTTTAAAATATTCTTTGGCGGTTTGGGTAATATAATGTTCGCCGGTTTTGGCGTTATATTGAGTAATCTCGTACGAAATTAATTGCGTACTTTCATCTACAAGAGATTTCACATTGTTTTTATAACAGTTATACTCAATGAGTTGAACGGCAAGGTTAACAGATTTTTTCTTTCTCTCAAAAGAATTGTCAGCAACCAAAAGCGACAGAAGCAGTTTCATTCTTTCGAGCTGTTGCCGTATGCGTAAAAGACTTTGGTTTACCTTGATGGTAATCCCATATTTGGCACTGTTCTTAAAAGCCCGTTCCACAAAATCTTCACACTGTTTGTGTAAAACCATAAGCTGTTTATAGCTGAGGTCGTCGGCATTCATCGCTTCGATTTCCCCTGCCCGGATTTTTCCCTCAATTTCCAGAAATTCCCGCTCAAACGCAGTAAAAGGACTTTCGAGATGATTGTATTCGGGAACCATTCGGATAATGTTACTTTCCATGGCTCTACCACTCATTCTTTGTGTGATAAGCCCCATCGCAAAAAGCGTTTCCGATAATGGCGATATTCCGGAAATTTCGCCTTCAAAAATATCTTTGAACTGCAATAAATCAAATAGCTCGATAAACTCATGAAACTCGATTTTCTTTAACCAGATATAGTCTGTTTCTTTGAAAAAGATTTGGTTAAGCACATATTCCAGCGTTTCTTTCTGTGGCTGAAAAGGCAAAATCTTTGCAGAAAGTCTTTTCCGTACTTCATACAAAAAATCAGAATCCTGAAGAATTCCTGTGTCAGAAATCATTCGTCTGAATTCTCGGTTTTTTAGTACATTTTTGATGTAATTACCTAACAGAATGCGGTGTTCATTATGCTCTATCAGATAAGTAATCAGCTCGGTAATGCTGACATGAGATATTTTTTTTGGTCTGTCTGGTCTGAAATACGAAACAATGTCGTACATAAAATACAATTCGTTTTCCAATACAACTTCATTCCCGATGATATGTTTGTCAAAAATTTCCGACAGTTTAGTATTTTGATGTGTTTTTTTATTTAATTTCATTGTTTCAAAACGGTTACTTAATTTTATGACTATGCTTCAAGAGATAGAAAGAAAATTCAGGGTTAAAAATACTACTTTTTTGCAGGATATAAAGTCAAAATCTAAAATAGTTCAGGGATACCTCAATTCAAATCCGGATAGAACCGTAAGGATTAGAGTTAAAAACGATAAAGGATTTATTACAATTAAAGGTCGAAGTAATGATTCCGGAACTACGCGTTTGGAATGGGAAAAAGAAATTGATTTTCAGGAAGCACATCAACTGATGAATCTTTGCGAAGATTTTATCATTGAAAAAACCAGATATGAAGTGATTTTTCAGAATCAGTTATTTGAGATAGACATTTTTGAAGGAAAAAACGAAGGGTTAATTATTGCCGAAATCGAATTAGAATCGGAAAATCAAAACCTGATTTTTCCCGATTGGCTGGGACAGGAAGTTACTGGCGACATAAGGTTTTATAACGCTTATTTGTCACAAAAACCTTATGACAGTTGGTAAATTATAATGAAAATTCTTTCAGCGTATTTTCAGTTTCTTTGAGTTGCTTCACAGTTTCCAGTTCTTCCAGGTCTGTAAGTAATTCTTCGCGGGATTTTTCGTAACCGTCTGGCAACTTCTCGATTTTCACTTGCAGAATGCCTCTTTTCGTCGAGTTACTGTTCGTGATTTCTTTAAATGCCGCTTTGGACAAGTCTATTTTTCTGCCTTTTACGAAAGGACCTCTGTCGTTAATCGTTACAATAACCGATTTTCCGTTCGATAAATTGGTCACTTTTACTTGCGAACCGAAAGGAAGGGTCTTATGAGCAGCAGTAAATTTGTTATTGTCGAAAATTTCTCCGTTAGCTGTTTTTCTTTTGTTAAACTTATCGTGATAGTAAGAAGCTTTTGTTGTTGAATGTAACAACTCAACATCTTCTTCCAACTCAAGCAGAGAACGGTTAATGTCCTCTATTTTCTCAGAAAGTTCAATTTCTTCCCTTTTTTCAGCAATCATTTCTAAGCTGTCTGCCATTGCCAGATAGCGTTCTTCTGAAACAGCAATAACTGCGTCGTTGTTTCCTTTTTCAAATTTTGCCGGCATAAAGCTATATATCACGACAAAACCCAAAAGCAAAGCAAAACTTCCGATAATATAATTTGTAATATTTCTCATGAGAATGTTTTTAGTTAAACAATCCAGGTAACCAGGTTTTCCAAGGAATTCTCGATAAAACAAGAATTAATCCTATCGTATAGTATATAGCAAAGGATTTGAATTTCCCTTTGTCAGTGGTTTGTTTTTTATGTTTTGACCAACCAATAGTAATCAATACAATAGCTATGATGTTAATTATCGGGTGCTCTAAAGCAGTCAGGCGTAATTCTGAATTACCCATTGCGTTCCCGCTTGTCAGCATAGAAAAGCCTTTTTGGGAAACAAAATAAAGAATTAACCCTGCCAATAACTGGATATGTGTAAAAATCAAACCAAACAGACCAATTCTTTTATCCGAACTTTTAAAAGCACGCTTTGAAGCCAGTCCTAAAAAGGAATTAACAGCGGCAACAAACAAGGCTATTAAAGCCAGATAAGCTATCCCTGAGTGAGCCTCTAATATAATTTTGTACATAGTATTATGTATTAAAATGATTGGCAAATATATAAATTTAATTTTTAATCAAAATTCCATTAACAAATTATTGTGTTTACTGTGTTGGTATTTAGGGTCTTAATTCAACAATCGTGCCAATTGATGAAGTTTCCTGCAAAAATCTTCTCATTTCACTTGCGTTATGTAAAAAAAGAGTTTTATATTTGCGTCCTCGTTTGGGGTAGGAGATGGGGATAGGATAAAGTACATTATAGTTTTTTGGATAGGGAATAAGACTTTAATTTTTTTTAAAAAAAAGCGTAAAAAAGTTTTGTTGATTAAAAAAAGGTAATTACTTTTGCACC